>Ga0131853_10005508_pt1 | contig 22847 bp, 23 predicted proteins | sample TergutLab28metaG_FD_92764 | JGI IMG/M metagenome (GOLD analysis project Ga0131853, IMG submission 92764) | Labiotermes labralis P1 segment gut microbial communities from Petit-Saut dam, French Guiana - Lab288 P1 (version 2) (version 2) | ecosystem: Host-associated > Arthropoda: Insects >...
GGCCGCCGCCGGTCGGCGAAGTTAGTGCCAACTTTTGCGGATAGAGGGGTGTCACGTGGTCAGCGCAACGGGTCCCCACAGCCGTTAATCTCTGTTTTCTTGACCTGGAGCCGCTACTTTTTTTCATTCAAGTAGCTCCTCAATTGACCTCACGAGGCTGAGTGGACCCCGTTCCAGACCCACAACTACTCAGAAAATCTGGTAGCGCCGAGGATCGAACCCGGGACCTCTGTATCTGTAGCCAGAAACTCTGACCACTAGACCATAACTTAGTAAATATATTATTATTATTATTAACTGCCTTATTGCTGTGCTCTTACTTGTGTCGCCGTGTGACAAAGCGCATGGAAACTGATGGTGGCCCACATTCCACCATATCTGGCGACACACATACGACACTGCATCACGTGACAGATAATGTTCGACACTTCTGAATGTGGCACTCAGCGATGGATATCTACTTCGACGCTGCAGCTTTGCGAAGCAGCCTTATGCACAGCATTCGAAATCTTATTATTGTTCTAAAATATTCATATCGTCGCCGCGTTTGTTACAACGCACGATTTATGCGCGTTTTTATAATCTCACCACTTTCTGCATGGCGACATGTTGTTTGTCCGATAAACTGTCCTAACACTTCACCACTGCTTACACTGTCCCCATTTCATAAGAAACCCAGCCGGTCAGGGACGATGAAAGAAAAGATTTTAACACCCCCAAAGGGAATCGAAAAGTGGCTATTCAGCTCTTTAGACTTTAGAATTATAATAACATGCTGACATCAAAAAATCATCCACAATCTTATAGAACATGCTGACACGAGAAAAGTATTCACGAACGTATAACTTGCTGACACGGGTAAAGTATAAACGAAGATATAATAACTTGCTGACACGAGAAAAGTGTCCACGATCTTACACTAACATGGTGACGCGAGAAAAGTATCCACGAACGTATAATAACTTTCCGACACGAGAAAAGTATCCACGATCTTATCAGAACATGGTGACGCGAGAAAGGTGTCCATGAATTTACGACACTTTACAGGTTGTAAATAAAACGATGATTCCAGCAGCACGGAATTCACAGAGAATTAAAACAAAACAAACCTAAATGTGTTCTATCCTAGCTTACCTGCTTTTGGGGTGTCCTTCGCTTTTACCGTTTCTGACAATACTGGCAGTGAAATACCGCGTAAGGCACTGATTACTATCTTATCTGGTACAGATACCGTGCCAATTGAGTTTGTGAATCCTCTGTACCACAATCTAGACATGATGTACTTTGTGGAACAATAACAAATCAAAGCAGCAAATAAAGACACTCTCTTACAGCGGCCAAATGTGATAAAAATTTCTGCGTGGTCAAGCGAGAGCCATACATTTCGGAAGTCGTCTGTCTCTGTAATGACCATTCTCTTGATGAGGCAGTTCTATCGCTCCGGTAATAAATATGTTGCAATGTTTCGAAATTTTGTATCTTCAAATGTAAATAATTACACGTAATAATGTTCACGGAGAAATAAAAATTACAATGATAATTGTTTCAGATCTGTCCCGCAAAAACACTTCTCCTCTCTGTTCTGCACAAACACCTTCTCCTCTCTGTTCTGTACAAACACCTTCTCCTCTCTGTCCTGCACATACACCTTCTCCTCTCTGTCCTGCACATACACCTTCTCCTCTCTGTTCTGCACATACACCTTCTCCTCTCTGTCCTGCAAAAACACTTTTCCTCTCTGCTTGCAAATGATTTTGCCGCTGCCATGTACTGTACGTATAGCCTTTTACCCCTCAGGGAGAAAGGAGAATATCAAATTTAGGAAAATTGTTAAGGAAACTATTTAAGATGTATTCATCAAACTAGGATTTGATTTACACATCTCAGTACTTTTGGAAATGTTAAATAAAGTAAGTTAAATTAACCTACACGTAGAATATGGTATCAATAAAGTTGCACAGGTTTTTAGTGGGAAAATATTTGAATATCTTGGAGAAGAGAGGATAATATTACACTGGATCTTACAAGATCTGACTTTTTCACAGTGGTGACGGCCTTCAACTTTCAAGCAATAGGCATTTTACTTCGAAGATCTGGTGGACTTACGGCAGATGCAGATAATGTTGGAAATTAGTGAAGTACTTGTACTTGGTTAGATACTTTATCACTTGTTCGCTTCCCAACTTTTCCACCATTCCTGGGCATACATAATGAATGCTGAATGCCAACATCTGCAGTTGATGTAGCATGTGTGATTATGCATTTTGTTATCAGTAATTTGTTATCACGCAACAGATTTTTGTCAAGTTTCATACACTGTGTCTACCCCTCCCCCCCCCAAACAAAAGAGGACAGACGGGAGGATTAATAGTCACTTTTCGCCAATTCTTTGCAAAGGTGCCTAAACAAAGCGAACTTACTTTAACTGAAGAAGAGTGGGTAGATGAATCGGCTTTCTTTAGTCCTTCAGCAACTGCTCAAATTATAATAACACGCAGCACAAAATTCGATTATCTCATTAATATCTTAAGTGAAGCATTGAATCATTGTGCCCGTCTACCCACGCTCTGAGGCATATCGGACTTCCTAAGCAGCGGGTAGTGGGTTTAGTTTCCTAAGAGATATTGCTGCCAAAGAGATAAAAGAAGATATTGTACATAAAATCTACAACTTTTACAGTATTTTGCCGTGATCTGTTTTTCTAAGACGTTGCTCCCTGTGAGATACGAGCTGAGGACGAAGAAAAGGTTGATCAAATGAACAAAACAATCAAATATGATTAATTGTAAATCTCGTCGTTTACGAGATAAATATATGAAACACAATATCTCGCAGAAATATCGATTCTAGTTGAGATGAGTCAGTTGTTAAGGTGTAGCGAAAAATTATCCTGTGTGTTGTGTAAATCGTAGAAATGTGCACTTCCAATACACACGTCTTCAGTGTTTTGTTGAAAATAGTTTCAAATTTCTGGGACCAATAACAAAGCAAACGCACCTGACATTTCTGGACTTGTTTCTTATAATTGTTACCATTGGGTCGGTTTTGTTTCAGTCAATATAATGTAACTGAGTTATATCAGAATAATTTTAGTAAGAAAGTATTAAATATAGTGACTCAATTCTTGATTGTAATTTGTGTGGGTGTGATGATACACTAAAACAACTCAAATTGTTTGTTCTCGCCTCGTCAGCCCTTGGATCTTCAACTGAACTCTTGTCTCTGTAATACTGTACGGCCGTTTCCTCTTCTGTGGACTGCAGTAAAGCATTCTCTGTTTGTCACTGATATTGCAAAACAAGGCAGTATTATTTGATTATCCAGAATTCTGATATCAGTCACAGAGCTTTACACTTGCTGATCCTCATAAACCCACTTTGAAAAGTGTAAGTCTTTGTGCGGTGCATTTGTGGTCTCCGGTGTGCCTAGGATGTGTCACCCCTTTACGTCACAGGAGAACGGAAACCTCATTTGAGCCTTTCTTATGCAATCTTGCAAATTTAAAACCAACAATGCACATAGGTACTGGGAAAACACTCAAATGTATCAATATGTCTCCGATATATTTCGGCCCAGGCCATTTTCAAGGAGTAAAAAAACTTATAGAACAAACAATAGAATTTAGTTGATAAATATTACAAATGACTGAAGTTTTGATGACAAGAATGTATATTACGTATTTCGATAAAACTTGCTTACTCTAGGAAAACGGGCCGAGATAGCGTAGTCGGTATAGCGATTCGCTATGGGCTGGACGTTCCGGGGATCGAATCCCGATGAGGGTCGAGATTTTCCGCACCTGTCCAGGCTGGCCCTGGGGCCCACCGAGGCTCCTGTAGAATGGGCACCGGGTCTTTCCCGCGGGTAAAGCGGCCGGGGCGTGGCGTTGACCACCCCCCCCCCCCAACATATGTCGCATGCGCATTGCATGTTGGATACCTATGGCTACAAATACACACATCCAGGTTGTGTAATACACATTGATTGTCCAATGCAACAATGTTTGCACCAACGCACCTCAATGTTACTTTATACCTACATTGCCTCTCTTGTTATTTTCTGGGGTCTGCAAATTTGCTGTTCGCTGCAGGAACGTCTTACCCGCCAGGTATCATGCACGTTGCCTAAAAATGTGCCCAAATTCCGTCCTTCACTCTATCCTTATAACAGAGATTGAGAGTTTTGATCCTTCAAGGGCGTCTTGTGGCGGTGGCAGGTTATCTCGCGACGTCACAAAGAACGAGCTGGTTGATTGATGGAGCCTGCTGAGTTCTCTTTACTTAAGGCTGATGTATGCATCTGCTCAGATACCGCTTAGTAAATGGCCGTCCCGTGACTTACGCGGTCAGTCTCCGACCTCCCACCGCGGGGCCCAGGGTTTGATCCCGAGTCAGACCTTGTGGGATTTGTAGCAGGAAATGTGACAGTGGGACGGGGTTTTCTCCGATTACTTGTGGCTTTCCCTGTCATTATCATTCCATCAATGCTTCGTGCTCATTCATTCATCTGTTATTGACGCCGTAAGATCGTAGCAACTGACGGCGTCATTAAATAAAGCACCTGTCTGTCTGTTCTGTCTCTCTCGCAACAGTATGACATACATTGTTTAAATTGTACGGAGCTACTTGTTTCCTGTCCTTAGCCATATTTCTGCATCACATGAAGCAATTACACGGTGTAACTGTGTTAGTGAATAACGATTCTTCTACACTATAGAGCTCTGGCTACGGAACCGAAGAACATCTGGAAGTTCATGACTGACAAATCTGGAAGCTCTTGCCAAGAAGCAGACAGCGTTCCAAGTGGAGATCCAAGAAGTCGATTACGTATTGCTAGTTTTTGCACACCATATGAGGAGGCCTTGGATTCACGTGACCGAGTTGTTGTATCCATTTGGAGCAAAGGTTTTGACGGAAACTTTCTGCTGTTCAGTTCGAAGTGCACGGAAGAGGACTAGAAGCTGTGTCAGTCATCTCAGCTCCTCGGGAGATTCATTTATTTGGTCAGTCAGTTAGTTACTCAGATATACAATTAGGTTGCTAGTCTATTAATCAGGCAGGTATTTACGTCGCCAGGTTGTTGTCTGTTGAATCAGTGATTAATGCGAATGATCCAGTTACGCAGTCGAATTAGTAAGTTTATTTTTAATACGAATAATACAAAATACACTCATTAAGTGGGTTAATGGGAATTTTAATTAAGCAGTCAGCCAGTAAGTTGGGTTGGTTTTTTTATGTCAATAATACAGGAACAATATTTTATCTGACAACTCGCATAACCCTTCATTCATTTTCGAGTGACGGCAAAGAGAACAGCGCTGGCCGCCGTTTCAATTTACCACGCACCTTAATTTCATATTCTGCACTTAATGTCATGTCTCTGTTCGCCGTTTGTAAAGAAGAGGCTGAAAGTGTTTTACTTCTGTTCGCAGACGCACAGCACGTCTAATAAACACGTTGTTCCTTGTACGCCTAAGTTTCGGAAGTTAAGAGAGAGACGGGAATTGGCCAGGGACAGTTTTCAGATAATATAATACGAGTATATCTATGTAACATTCAGCAAGCAGATGGCTAGTCACTTAGGAATATGTTAGTTAGGCCTACCGGTACTTACACAGCAAGTTCCTTAAGTTTCTCCCACTCCCATACCACCCCCACCCCCACCCCCATGGCTCGACAGCCCCTAGTACGCCAAGGCCTCCTTATTGTCGAGGCTTCACGATCACACTCAGTCACGAAACACTCGGTAGGACTCCTGCCTCTACGTGACAACACACAACAGTCACAAAACACAGACATCCATGCTTCCGGCGGGATTTGAAAGCAATTCAAGCAAGCGGGCAACCGCAGACCCACGACTTAGACCGCGCTTCCACTGCGATCGGTTAGTTGCTTAAGTAAGTAAATTCTGAAACACCCACGTTACTCTGAAAATGACGCAATTTAGAATTGTGGAAAGTGTCTTGGGTTCCTTCCTCGGCGCGCGTATTACGTCTGCACGCGATTAAAATAAACCTCCCTTCGCCGGTGGGGAGCATTAGAACTCATTAAATTAAATGGTGTCAAAGCCGAACCAGTCGCATGAAGAGATCGTTGCTGTCATGTGTACAGGTTGTGACGCCACAAGCCGTAGGTCGGATTGTTGTACCTCGCGTGATAATGGCGATCGCAGTGACATGCAGTCCATGAGCCTGCACCACCGGCAGCGTTGGAGCGACTGCAGCAGCGAGGTGTGCGAAGAAGACGCTCTGCGGACGGCGACGACGGTGAGTGCCGGCAGTAAATATAACAACGGGCTTGACAACAACAAGAAAGCTAATTATATGTAATTCCTGAAGAGCAAACGCGAAAGTATAAACAGTAAAAAGAACTGGCCCCCAGCAAAATACAGTATTAGCTATAGATAGCATGAGAGGAGTGTCAAAATGTGCATAATGGTGATGATGATAATTATGATGATGATGGTGATGATGATAATAATAATAACAATAGTAACAACAACAACATAAACAAGCAAATATTAAAGCACAACAAATTTAGTTGTACTTGTTTTATTTGGGGTGTAAGACTCGCTCTTTCACGTTAAGAGAGCAGCGTGGATTGAGGGTGATTTTTCGTACGTACGTGACAGTAGTTGATTCATCATAATCATACTGTCAGACATCGCTTAGTTTTTTAAGAACGCCACTGTGTGTCACGTAACCTTGGACAGTAGAACATGTCTATAGTTGTATTGTTATAATAGCCTTGATGTGCTTGAGAACGCTACTGAAGAAGCCATTTAGACCTAAGAGGTGAGGAAGTAACAGCTACAGTAAAATAGCTGTCGCTGTGCCCACCATTGACGCATATGGCAAGACTAAACGAGTAGCTCCACTCGTTCTTAACTTCGGCATTAGACGGAGACGATTGGTCAGCCTCACGCCCCAGCCACCTTTCTCACGTGGAAACACCGCAGTACCCATTGAATTGGAGGCTGGGTGAACCCCAGAGCCATTATTGACTTTTATAGAAGAGAAAAGTCCTTGCTCTTGCCGGGAATCAAACACCGGATTGTCCAACCCGTAGCCTAGTAACAGTACTGACTACTCTATCATGGATCTGTGATCAGATGATGTCGCCACAAAGCACGGGTGGCTAAATCGCAAACCGAAAGCCACTGCGAGCACTTGCTGTCAGAAACAGTAGATCACAATTTCCGCTCATCGAATGGATTCCATTTTTAATTTACCTGGAAACAAAAGGGGAAAACTAGGCTATCATTTAATTTTGCGTTAACAGCACTAACTAATGTAACTACCTCCATGGAGCAGAGTCACTCTTGAGATGTTAACAGGTCCTCAGATAGTAAAGAAATTTCCCGCATTTTATGTTACACAGAGCTGCAATACTGCTTGCACAAGCGATCGCCATCTGTTCCTATCCTGAGCCACATAAATCCAGTCCATGCCCCCTTCCCACTTCTTAAAGATCAATTTTAATATTTTGCTCCTATCTACGTCTCGTTCTTACAAATGGTCTCTTTCCCTCAGGTTTCCCCACGAAAACTGTATGCACCTCTCCCCCATACATGCAAATGCTTCGCCTGTCTCATTCTTCTTAATTTTATCAACCGAATAGTGTTTGGTGAGAAGTGAAAATTATAACTCTCCTATTTATGCAGTCTTCTTCACTCCCACTCTACCTTGTCTCTCTTAGGCCCACATATCATCCTCAGCACTCTGTTCTCAACGGCCCTTAGCCTATGTTCCTCCTTGATGTGAGAGACCAAGTTTCACGCCCATACATATCTGTTTATTATGTTATTACGTTATTTGCACAAAGGGCGTAAATTAATACATAGTGCGGAGAGTATGTTCACCCGAAATTCGAAACTTGTTTACGGATTTATTTGAAGTACTTTATATGGGAGGGGCACGTGGTGGCGCAATTGGTTGAGGCACCGCGCTACAAACCGGAAGGTCGCGAGTTCGATTCCCGGTGGTGTCATAGGTTTTTCTCATTGACATAATCCTTCCGGCCGCACTACGGCCCTGGGGTCGTCTCAGCCTCTAACAGAAATGAGAACCAGGAATATTTCCTGGGGGTAAAGGCGGCCGGTGCGTAGGGCTGATGACCTTACCAACTTCATGTGCTGATTGTCTTGAAATCTGGGAGCCACAACCTCCTGGAACCCTCAGGGCCTGTCCAGGCCTGTAATGGGATTGCTTCACCTTTACCTTTACTTTATTTGGTAGCGTAACTTCAAAGCTGTTAGGTGTAATCAATATCGGCTGTAGCTATCGGTCGCAAATCCTGCATGTAGGAACCTGAGATTGAGCCCGGGCCACTGCTGCGAAAAGTCGCATATTTGTCGCCTGAGAACAACCGTTCTGCGATTATCCTAAATAAATTAAGCATAAGTTTTAAGTATTAAATGATGAAAATAAATATGTAGGTCTGCACATTATGTGTGCGCGTTCGTACTTTCAGTATCGCAGATACCTCTTTCCTTTTATGGTGAGGCAAAGCCACAAAACCGGATTATAGAATCTGCTGAAATGTTGATACTGTTAAAACTTTGAGGTATCTGTTCAGATAAACTGTGTCAATAAAAAGACACTTTCTAACAGATAGTTGCTACGAACGACAGAACAGAACTTAAAATTACTGTGTCATGAGGGTTACCTGGTTGCCACCCAGGCGACCTTATGTTTATCTTATACCTCACATAATGCAGTTTGTTCACCAGTGAGATAGTGAAGCACTTCCCACGAGGATTTTTAGTTAACGGTTCAGCTGGTACTGTACGTGCAATGGCACAGTTATTCTCAAGGTATGTAATATTAACAGTTCATATTTGATATATTTGTTACCTGCCACCGGGTGTAAACCCGGTGGCAGTAGTACAGTCCACATTTACACACAAACAATACGTAGGACAATACAATTAACAACTTTGGTTGGAAAGCTTTCTGGGATTCGAACCCAGAGTGGTCAAACTAAAATTAACGATGAAGTAACCGCGTATAAATTGTCGCCTAATTGGAAAGAGTGCGGGCCGTGCCCCGTCGTTGCGAGTTACACCCTGGTATTTGCCTTACAACTGAGGAAAAAGCACGGGAAAACCTCACCAGGGTAGCCGAAGAGTGCCGGTTGGCACGATGAAAACAGAATATACAGAACAGAACATACACAACAATGAGACTACATAAATATAACAATAAAAATACATAATTTACAAAATTAAACAAAAGTATACAAAACATACAATCATATATACAATGATAAAAAATGGAACGAAAAGAACATGAAAGAATGTGATAAACGAAAAAGCCATATAAGCAATAAACTTCATATGATCTATATATCTTCTAATAATTGTTAGACACCCTGTTACTAAGACGTTCACTACACTTCATTACACTTCACCCAACTACGCTTAACTCTACTTCACTACACTTGTCGACACTTCACTTCCTCTCATTTAAACTTCGCCCAACTACACGCCATTACCCTCTCATTTGGCTCAAATCCATTTAAATTTCCTACCGCTCCATTTCACTTCACTTCACTACACTTCACCTCACTTCACCTCACTGCACTTTTAGATGATTTTCGCCACACTTCTGTTTCTTTCATTTCACCCCGTTTATAATTGCTTACCTAACTCTGTTTCTGAAAATCTTAGGTTTACAAGGGAAGGTCCCTCACGCTTTTGCAGGTAGTTGGTTCCAGTTTTTAATAGTCCTATTTACAAAGAAATACTTTCAGATATCCTTTCTTTGCTTCCTGTCCCTAATTTTCCGAACGTGATCTACCCTACTGAAATATCAAGGCCTTCGCAACCTGTCGTGTATAGGTTTCCAAGCCGGTTCCCCATAGTGCGCTTTAAAAGAGTGCGCATAAGCGTGCTACCGTCCTATGCTGAGCCAAGGTTTCCCAGGCAGAATCCTTCGTATGATTTGTAAACTGAGCAGCTTTCTTCTGTACTCGGTATAAAGCACTTATCTGCCCTTCTCTGCATGGATCCCAGCATGCACACCCATATTCAAGAATAGGGCGTACCGATGATGTGTAGGCTAAACTTTTTGTATTCCCATTTCCTTTTTTGAAAACACGCATCACAAAGTGAAGTGCCTTCCAGGCGTTTTGCGCTGTGTAATTACTTGGTCCACCCTGTTTAAATCGCTTCGTAATATTACTCCCAAGTATTTACAACTGCTAGCTTCCGGACTTTGTTGGTCCCCATGAGAGTAACCCAATGGATTTTTAACCCGAGCTTTCGTAAATCTTATTGCCTTACTTTTACCGGGATTTATTTCCGTCCCATTTTCTGCCTCCCATTCCCCCAAATTGTCCAGATCCTTCTGCAACTTTTCTATCTCGTTTTTATTTGTGATGTTCCTATAAGTTATAGGGTCGTCAGCGAATAGTCTAATACTCGAGTCGATGTTCTTCCAAATATCATTTACGTACACTAGAAACAGTAGTGGGCCCAAAAAGCTTCCTTGCGGCACACTGGAGGTTACTTTGACTTCCTTGGATAGTTGCCCTCCTAATCTTACCATTTGTGTACGACCTACAAGGAATTCCCTTACCGAAACAACTATCCTCGAATCCACGCCCGAGGCCGCCAGTTTCGTTCGTAAGCAGCCGATCATGAGGAACTAAATCGAAAACCTTGGAAAAGTCTATTATAATCGCATATATAGCGACCCCCTCGTTCAACGAGTCCTGGTACACCTTGATGACTTGACTTTCACATGAGTATCCCGGTCTAAACCCATGCTGTCCCTCGTATAACCAATCATTCTTATCCCAGACGTGCCTCAAATACCCTGCTATAAAGTGTTCCAGTTGCTTGCAGACCACAGAAGTTAAGCTTGTGGGTCTAAAATTTGAGACTGCCGATCGATCACCCCCTTTGTAAATAGGAACCACGGTGGCTATTTTCCAGTCACTTGGATTGGTAGCATTGTTTAATGATATTTCAAGCAGTCTAACTAGGAAAGGAGTCATGGCTTCCCCACTCAATTTCAGAATTTCACCAGGAATTCCATCTGGCCCTACTGATTTGTTTCTCTCGATTTTTGCTAATCTTTTTCTAATAACTGAAGTGTTAATAATTTTGATTTCACCCGAGTTGGCTAATTTTATTTCCGGTGTTTTACGATCGCAGCAAAAGACTGATGCGTAATGGGAATTTAAGATGTTAGCTTTTTCAGTAGTGTCCGTAATGATCGTTCCATTGTGGTCTTTGGTCGCAGGAATAATTTTCGTATTTCCTTTCCGCCTTTTCACATACTTGTAGAACTCTGACCAGCAGTTGCCTTCATTTCGTAGTATTGATCGCAAAAACGTCTCCTATGCAGTTTTTTTGGCTGCCAGCAGTTCTTTAGATAGTCTTTTCATTTCCACTTGCTATCGCTGTTCTAATTTTTCTTGTTGTTTACTCATCTAACCTTTACTTTCAGCCGTTTCACTTCCTTATTGTAATATTCAGGATCAGGATTTTTTCTCAGAATTTTGTGTGAGACAAAACGATCGATACTCTCGAAGACTATTTCCTTAAACCTTTCCAAATTTCCTCCACGCAACTACCATTACTTGCCCATGATGCGAATTTACCTCCGAGGAAACCCTGTAGACCTGTGACGTTTGTTTTGTGGTACAGTACACAGGAACTAATCTTTCTACTTGATGCTCACGGCAGTTTTCTCCCATTCTACTTCTAATAGTACCCCCAATGGTCACTGATCCTCTGAACATTACTGCAAGAGGTGAACGCACTTTCGGGCCGAACAAGGTAAACGTCACGCAAAGCATCCCCTCGGATCGGGCTATTTACTACTTGAGTGTAACCGTCTTCCCATATCAGTCTATTTAAAAATACCTGGGTCCCCCTAGACTTTTCCGCATGACCATTCCAATCCGCATAAGGCAAGCTGAGATCACCTCTAATGGTGCTACGCTTCGTAGTTCTGCCGGTCTGCCAGTTTTTTATACAACCGCATGTCCTCGTTTGAAGCTCTGTAGGTGCCTACAATTCCCCATGTAATTTTTGGGTCACTGACTTTTACTTCTACTGTTATCATCTCGTATACCTCGTCAACCCATCGTTCGGCGCAAGTAATGTAATTGTTTACACAAATAAACACTTCATCACCGCGAGTGTGTCTGTCTCTTCTGAAAGTTGTGTAGTGAGCCCTAAAAACTTCTGCATTGCTAATTTCCTCACTAAGCCATGACTCCGTGCGTATTACAACACCAGATTTATATGTGTCAATTAAGTTCCAGAAATCTAAAGTATTTTTGTAAATGCTCCTACAGTTTACCTGCAGCAAAACTAACGGTTTATCCTCAACCTTGGACGCCACTGTCGCCGCTCAGCATTCCTTCTTTGTTTCATCTTCAGTCTCCCTCCTCGCCTTATCTGTCGTCACCGTATCACTTTCAGCCGTCTTCCAGGCCGACGTCAAATGCTCCTGGATTGTCTTCATCCCCGTCTCCCCATATGTCCCCTCGTTGGAAGTCTCTACCACCAGGCATTGTCACTCACTCCTCATCTTCTGTCTTCCGCCGCCGATACCACAGTCTCTGGAGTAAAGTTGACCAAGGTGTCTCGCTCCTCTTCGATTTATGTGAAGGCCATCGCTACCAAATCTCAGTCGTCCACCCAACTATTTGGGTCTACAAAAGTAACCCCTAGCTTCTGCGCTACCCACTCATAACTGCTGTATACGGCTCCAATGCGCCGCCATGACAAGTCTCGCCTCCGCAACACGCCACTCAGAACTACTTTGGATGTTGAAAACTTAGTTTTTGCTGTATTTACAAGATCATAGACATCTACCATGACACAATCGAGATTTCCAAATCGTCTTAAATCTTTTGTACCCACATGGTTAACGACGGTATCTGGGTTCCCTAGGTCTCTATTATCGATACCTCTATGCAGCTGTTCCGTTCTAATGCCCGGAAAGCACTCGACTTTCATATCTGAACATTCAGTTCCAACATTCCGTACAATCAAGTCACGCATCGTTAAGCACTCTCCACCTTTGCGATCTCCTGGCACCGTAACCCGCAGGCCAGCTTCCCTTCCAGCTGTTGCCAACGTAAGTGTTCTTCCAGTGCCTTGTTCTTCCTTGTTAAATCGTCAGTTTGAAGTAAAGCATTCTGCAGTTTCTCCTCCAGTATCCTGAGTCTCTCCGATCTACACTTATCACAGGACCATTTCCCGCTTTCCGCCACTTGAGCTTTAACATTACCACAGCTGTTATGGAAGCAGCTTCCACACGTGTTACATTGAGTTCCCGATTTGGGATTTCTGTCCCACCCACTACACAAAACTTGTAAAATTTTCTTAGCCTCCACAGCAGGTCCAGGATTTTTCTCCACCCCACCAATTACCAATAGCCCAGCTAAAGTCGTTGCACACAGAATCATTGTCCGTAAGCAAGGTATCACTCGTCCATTTCCTTCTGAAGTACGGCATGAAGTCCTCTTAGCTCATGAAGTCCTCGCGCGCCCGATAATTTTCCAGGCTGCAACCCATACTCAGGACCTCTCTAAAAATACGTTTTCTCCTTACGACCCTTGCCTGACTACGACGACCCTTGCCTGACAGTTGGTGGTGGTTCTGTTGACATGGTGATAATGCCCTCAAGACCTCTGTTAGGTATCCGGAGAGAACACACAAGGCGGTACTCTTCTGCTGTACAGAACTGTGCAGAACATTGCTTATGTTCATCCTCCTCACAGGAGCTTCGACGTTTGCTTCATAATCACGAACTTCTGCCTTCTTACAAAATAATCCATAATCCCACAGCCTTTCAATCGCTGGAAGACTCTTGCTTCCCTACGAGAGAAATGAGCATTAACTGCTGCTTTAATGACTGTAATTTTCAGCAATGTCAATCTTAGGTCCAGTATGTCGTATTAATGTGGAATGTAATGAGGTTTTGAGTCGGAATGCAGTTGTCAATAAAATGGATGGTAAAACAAAAGTAAGTCTAGTATTTAACAATAATCCTCAGGAAAGTCGACTAAGAGGACAACCAAAAACAGAAGGTGGAACTGTGTCCAAAAAGATAATAATAAGTCCAAAATTATAAATTAGAAAGAGAGGTCAAAAAAACGGAGGTGGCTGGTAGAAGTCCATTAAGGAGGCGAATATCCGCGTTGGACTGTAGTACCATATAAGAAGAAGGAAAAGAAGCAGTTATCTATCTGTATTTCAATTTTCAGTAATATCAGCAACAGTTTCATTGTGTGCATAAGCTTGTGATATCCAGCACGTCTCCACCCTTTTGGCCTAGTTGCAGAGGATGTTTGTCTTGATAAAAAGGTAAAGTTCTCCTTGTCTACGCCATGTAGGCATACAGGGATGTGGATGTACAGTTCCACTCATGGCAGAGGAGGATGGAGGTGAGTGGTCGACGTCACCCCCCCCCCCGGCCACTTTGCCCTCTGGAAGAATTCCGGTACCCATTGAATATGAGGCTAAGTGAGCCCCGCAAACGGTCTGTATGTTTTGCAGAAGAGAAACATACCTTGCCTCTTGCGGGACTCGAACTCCGAACAAGCTTTATATATTTAATTCTATTTGAAACTTACCTTCATGTCAGCTACATGAACGTTGTAATATAATACGAATTACTTTGTAATGTAATTATTATATTTTCGTAAATTTTAAATTTTGGTGTAAAACTCCCCGAAGATGGCGTAAATGACGCTGAAAAATGTAGGAGCAATATAAGACCATATTTTTAATGTATAAAATGTGCGTACGTTGGTGTCATGAATTAATATTTCAGTTAAATTGCACGGAATGAATAGTGTCAAAACTGTGACGTAGAGGATTCCGCAGTTCCACTCATGTTGTATGCCAAGAAGACATTTACTTGTTAAGAAACCGAATTATTTTTTGTTTTAAAGACGTAATTATGAAATGAAACTAATTCAAGTTTCAGACCGTACATTTTAAGCGCGTTCCCAAAATTGCGAAAATCGACTATTAGCTTCGTCATGTCCGTCCGTAAGTCCGCATGAAACAACTCCGCTCCCACTGGAAGAATTGTCATGAAATTTGATGTTTGGTTATTTCATTAAAAAATCTGTCGAGAAAATTCAAGTTTCATTAAAATCTGACATGTAGAACAACATACAGTTTTATCATATCTCGCTCGGTTCTTTTTAGAATGAGATATGTTTTAGACACACGCTGTGGAGAAAATGGAAACACACATTTTATGTTCAATAACTTTTTTCCCGAAAATCTTACCTTTTATGAGAATGTGGAAAAGTATTGTAGAGCCGGACAGGCCACAGATGGCAATATGGCGCATGCCCATTGCATGCTGGATAACTAAGGCTTCAGACACACACACTCAGAATACGTAATACTTACTGCTTTCCGCTGCAACAATTGTTGCACGAAAGCGCCTCATTGTTGCAGTATACGCACATTGCCTGTCTTGTTTTGAGGTGCTTTCGTAAAACTGCGAAAAGCAACTATGAGCTTCGTCATGTCTCTCTGCCTGTCCGTATTAAATAACTCTTCCCACTGGAATGAATTTTTAGGAATTTGATACTTGAGCATTTTTAAAAAATCTGTCGAGAATATTCAAGTCTCATTAAAGTCTAACAGAAAGAAACGGGTAGTTTACATGAAGACCTGTGCACATTTACGATACTATCTCGCTCAGTTCTTCTCTGAAGGAGAGATTTTTCAGACAAACGTAGAGACAGTCAAAACACACATTTTGTTTTGAATAAATTTTTCAGTGAGTCGTGCCGTTTATGAGGTAATGTGGAAGAATATGGTAGAGCCAAACAGACCACGGATGACAACAGTATAATACCGCGTACGCTCTTTGCGTGCTGGATAACTAAGGCTGCATACGGACACTCAGAATATGTACTCGTAATAATAATTATTGCTCTTCCACGGCAAAAATTGTTGTGCAGACAGGCCTCAATTTTGCTTTTCTACGTAAATTACCTGTCTTGTTGCATTATGTGGCCATCATAGAGACATAAGAGTGAAGTGCGCGTGACCGCGCTTCGGGAAGTTATAATTGTATACACTTGTGAAAGATGCAAGTTGATGCAAGCAACTGGCAGTTGGCCAGATGTGAAAACATGTTTATTTACTTTTCTTCTTCTCAGGAACTGCCGCAGTGAAAAATACAAACCAAGGAACGACTCCTAGTAGTGCCTACGTTTATATATTTATACTTTTTTTTTGGGATCACACAACTGCGATTTACCCCATTTGCTTCTTGTGTGGTGCCCATGTGTGTTCAGACAGAACGCTTGTGTCTGCTTACTGACGGTTGTTGCAGCCTAACGTGTTCACGCGTTTCTGGAGAAAATATTATTCCCTAAGGAAACTGCAAGCTGTGGACAATAATAGCTACAGAAAGGACCGAAGAAAAGCCCTGCAGCTGCAGGCCTTTACGGAAAGGTAGAAGTGTTGGAGGGATGAGAACAATTTAGAAAGCTGGAATGAGCGTGAAGTACGAGAAGAACAGGAAAATGACTGGAAGATTGTCATTTGACGACACTTGTTGAGGAAGTGAAGCACTGATAAGAGTTAAAGGAATAGTTGCCGGTAAGTGGAGTGTTTGAAGCATTGTCACTGAGGGAAATCACGAAAACCATCAGTCAGGCTAGTATGTTGTGGACGGGTTTTCTAGCGCAGTTTGTCACTTCGAAAACAGACTGTGCGGTAACTGGTTTATCAGACCCGGCCCTCAATCTAACATGCACGATCTGATCTGTCAGATCATCAGCTCTGTGACGTTGTCAACACTGCGGCACCCGGAACACGTAGCATTGGGTCACGTGTTCTGGAACAATAGGGGGCGAACTCTTCGTAGAGGCAAGGTAGATGTCGCCTTGCTACTGACTTTCTGAACAATAGGCTGTGCATTCTTTTTATGCATTGACTGCTGTAGGTTATGTATGCAGTTGTTACCACGCTCTCACCAGATTAGTGTGGAACGAATAAGCCGAAAATCAATTTAATCGGACGGACTGCAACGCAATGGAGGAGAGAAAAATAGCTTACTACTCTCTGCACGCCAGGAGTCGATCCGTGGTCGGATTGAGATGGATGCGCATGCGTTAGATACCAATCATGAAAGCTTTGTCACGTCACGCGAAAAACTGCATGTTCTCAGTCTTTTGAACTAGTACCAGAGCCCGCTGCTCCCACGTCATGAGTCCCCCGCACTGCACCAGACACCCCCTCTGCGGGGATCGTCACATAGTCTGTGATCTGCATGTGAGGTGTATCAATATTACGATCATCTGGCATGTAACTGATCTGTACTCCTCAGCCAATATTGTTCGGGTGATCAAATCGGGAAGAATGAGATGGGTGGGGCATGTAGAACGTATTGGGGAGAACAGAGGTGTATACAGGGTTTTGGTGGAGAAACCTGAGGGAAAGAAACCACTTGGAAGAACCAGGTGTAGATAGAAGAATAATATTCATTTGGATCTTCAGGAAGTGGGATGTAGCGGCATGGACTGGATCGATCTGGCTCGGGAAAGGGACATGTGGCGGTCATTTGAGTGTGGTAATGAATATTCAGGTTCCATAAAATGCGGGGAATTTCTTGACTAGCTGAGAACCAGTTAGCTTCTCTGGAATAACTCTGCTCCATGGAGGATGAGATAAAACGTTGGTACCACATACCAAATTGTACGACTTTGTAACGATTAGCACCGTAATTCTGAACACAAATGTCGCTCCAAGACGTAAAATAAACACCGCAATGCAGACTGACTACGTGCAAGGGTCCGCACAGTATGCAGGCGACACAAGCATCGAGCCTGGAGCTGCACTGTCACAGTTTCTACAAGTGTTTTCTTCCGACCGTGATCACGAAGCGACAGTTGCAGTGACCCCGCTACTTGCGCAGCTATGTCAATAAATATCTGTGAAAATGTTCCACCAGTGACGATTTTCGGAAATTTTTGTGTTATTTGACGCTTTTGAAAAAAGTAGAGTTATTTTTTTAACTGAGGTCGAAATGGCGACGAAATTTATTGCCACTAGCCTAAGGACACAACCACACAGAGAGCGGCGCGGGGCGGCCTGCCCCTTGTGAATCAGATACCTGGAAACAGACGAGTCAAAACAAACAAGCAGCGAGCGAAGGGCGGCGCAGGGCGTTCAGAGCTTGCGGCCAAGCTAGGAACAAACTCGTCTGTTTCCAGAAGTGTTTGCGAGCGGCTGACTATATTCATCTTATTTCATTTTCTGCCGCGGTTGTTATTGTTTGATTTTCAAGCGTATCGTGAAACTTACTCAGAATGTACTCAAAAGTATCAGTTCTTAAGCATTACAAAAATTTCGTTGGGTGCATCCTGAGTGCACGAAACACGTGATGGTACTCTCCAAAGTTTTTATTTTCTTTGAAAAATGGATGAACCCACACACGAATATTATTCATAAAGTAATGCCCTCCAAAAGAAGTTTTTTTTTTCTGCTGACAACAAACAGAGCTGCTTCTTCGAAACAGACACGATGGCAACTGGCGGTGCGGATTTGAGACCAATGTCGGCTCCGCCAGGAACGCCCTTTTGACGCTGTCAGACGCTGTGTTGATTATCTGCTATGCCCAGCGTCGCTGTGGGTGTGGTTGTGTGCTAAGGAACAGGCAAGTTTGTTGAGTGTTACAACAGTTACATTTGAACATGGTCGCTTTTCTGGAGTTCAGCGCATTTGGTATTTGTGTAGCTTAAGGTGCGGAGGGCGTGGGAGTCATGTCATTGCGTCATTTTAAGAAATTTCTGCTTTTCTGACTTTTGTCACATGAGTGTATTACAATCGGGGGTAATAATTTGAGTTATATTGTGTTTACTTTGTTCACTAGGCTTATCGTCGGATGTCGAATGCATCGCGCAGATAATTCATGTGATTTCCCGTAGCCTAGTCGTATCAGTTGTATATCGTTATCTATCTCGGTTACACACTCAACGCGTCGTAACCTTGGAATTGCCCTTGTCTAGTGACGCGATGTATATCCCCCCCCCCCCCTTCTCAGGCGGATTTTGGCTTAGGAACGTTAATATTATGGGTGTTAGAGTTTCAAAATTTTTTGTGTAGACTGTTTGGACGTTCTGTGAAATGGGAGTTCGAAGTGAACTGGGCTGTCATCCAAGTTGGCTATGAAGTAGGGTCGAGTAAGGCTGCTCGAGAGACTGTGATTCAGCCGATGATGCAACTACACAGCCGTCTGCTGTCGTGGCAGTTACCAGTGGAACTAATCTCACGCTACATCACGGCTTTCCCTGCAGTTCCACTTACCTTATTTCATAAGTCTGGAAGTGCCGACTTCCACTTCTGAGCAAATCACTTACCTTCTGACAATATTTGTCGACAAAAAACGAACACACTCTGTCAAATATCAGCATCTCTTCTTCGCAACCTGTCTTTCAACTTTGCCCCCCCACCCCCCCCCCCAAAAAATTGTCTTACTTCCCTTGATAATTGTGTCAAAATTAATTAGAATTTGTTTCTTTGGAAAATATGGGATCTATAGCTCCAATCGTTCTTAATCTCGACACTAAATTGGGGCGAATGGTCAGATTCACGCCCCGGCTGCTCTATCCCCAGGAGAACATACGCTGTTTTCCACTGAGTAAGAGGCTAGGTGGGGCCCAGAATTGCTCTGGGAGCTTCGAAGAAGAGATACATCTCTGGGCGCTGACTGTTATTATTGTTTTCTTTTCAAAGAATTTAGTTGAAGGGAACTGACTCTAGGAACCGGAATAGCTAAAGTAAACGTAAAGTTCACCCTAAAACAGGCCACGAAGGTCCAAAAGGGGAGTAGAAGTATAGCTCTACTCTTCCCTAACCTCGGCGTTAAATGTGGGTGGGTGGTCAACGCCACGCCCCAGCCGCTTTAACCCCCGGAAAGACCCGGTACCCATTGTATAGAAGGCTGGGTGGGCCCCAGGGCCGGTCTGGACGGATGCGGAAAATCGCGTCCCTACCGGGATTCGATCCCCGGACCGTCAAGCCCGTAGCGAGTCGCTATACCGACTGTGTTGCCATCCTCGACAAAGGCAGGGTTCTCAAACATGCGGCCCGTATATGACAGCCTCTCTATTCTTATTCCAGCTATATAATGTTGCCCAGCTTCTGTCGAAGAAGTTTTTTATTTTAAATGTTTTGCTTCACTGGCCTGAGAGCTCAAAGACAGTGTGCTGCCCCTGGATGGTAACGTACAGCGTACAGCAGCACAGCTAACAGTGTATTAAGATTAAAATCAAATAGTTGTAACATACGTGTTCTTCTTATAAGAAGTACGCAATATCGTGCATGTTGTGTTTATTTTAACGAAAACTCTCACACTGTTTTCTGCTTAAATATCCGTGTGGCCTGCCTTAAGTCTTCCCCTCGTAATATTTGAGTCTGGGACTGCTGGCTTCGCCCATCGCTATGCAGAGCACATTTCAAGACGCATTCCGACCAGTCCGTAATGCGGGGCCTACAATGTTGTGACATTTCCTACTTCATAAAGTCCAGCATTAATAGTTTCAGCTGTCTTAGTGGACTGGGTTGGGTTTATTTATTTATACATATTGTTTTTATTTCGAAGAACGTTGAACGAGAAATCACAGACTGTCTTGATGTCACTGCACCAGACGCGAACTCTGATACATCCAGAATCAAGTTTAGTCTGAAAATGGATATGCTGGCGATGTGTCGACCGACGTATCGCTCAGACTTCGCGAACAACTTGCCATATTGATCAACATTATCGACAATGTAAATCTCTTATCACCGATATAGGCATACCCATGATTTATTGCCTTAAAACCCTCAAAGGCAACCGACATGGTAGTTACTTAGCTACTGCACACTTTTTAAATTAATGCTTTAATTCAATTCTTGGTGTCTTCTACATGTTTCGAATATCATGCCTTCATCACCAACATGCAGTTTGTTATGGTTTGTTTTTCGTGCACACAAAACCTTAAAAAAGAACATTAAAAACGGTAGTTACTGTTGAAGGGAACTTGTAACATCGTCGCTTTACTGCAGAAGTGCACGATGCGGACGGATGTTTTAGTCGACGATAAATTATCTGTAGGGCGGGACCAGAGACGGGGCATACCTGGCAGAGTGGAGCGTGGAATTGAGGGGTACAGAGGACTGCCATAAGTGACCGACATTTTGAATAATAGGCTCGTGCGTGTAGACACATTTCTGTGTTCATATAAATGAATACGTATGATATAAGTTTGGAGGTGGGGGGGGAAGGGGTAAGATCACCAAAGCGTATCTAGGCACATGTTCGCTATCACGATGTATTACATTGACCAGTCGCCGGGGGGCACTGAATGGTTTTAATAGTACCCCTTCCTCAAAAGTCGGCATAACGGCCGCATAATGCCATCGGTCACAGGAGAAGCAGTGAGAGATAACTTAGCGTGGTCCTCAGTGAAATGTTCTTCATACCGAGTTTCACAGAAAAAGAGAAACCAGGTGTTAGTAGTAGGAGAGGCAACACGTGTAGCTATATATAGTAGCGATGTGGAGTTTCAGATGGACTTCCGGCTTGTGTGTAAAAGAAGAGACGTGTTTGTTCATAGGAAGGAAATGTGTTCATAACACTAAAAATGTAGATACAAAATTGCGGCCTTGAGATTTAACTACATTTTGTACTGCATTGCATGCGGAAATGCCAATCGAGTCCTCGCATACCGTCCGATAGTGACGTCTGCGTGTCACGCTTTGCGCATGGAGCAAAACTGACGACAGGACTGGCGTAGAAACAAAACACGCCGAAGGTTGCCTTTGCCGTGATGTGTTACTCAATGTTCAATCACTTCATGATATTAGCCGCGGCCAGACCAGCAAGTTACAGTATGTGATTTTGAAACCCGGACTTAATGAAAGATAGCCCTGCGTATTGGTGCTGTTGTTATATTGCGACTCCATAAAGAAACGTGGATTAATTGTGGAAAGTCTTTAGTTTGCAATTTTGACGGACTGAACACCTAGTTACAGGCAGGAGCGGTTCAGTGTGGATTGTATTAAAGATGGGCCTCGAACCCAGTTACACTTAACGAGGTCTTTGTGGAAGTCATGTCATCCACTCGAGGCAGTTAATTCTGTTTTAACAGGACGCAAATATTTAGTGTCGATATTCAGTGACCAGAGAGGCCAAGCGAAACACTCCGTGACCAAAACATTTTACTGGTACGTTCCATGACGACAGCCAACAGTCGCGATACAGTTTGCCCTCAGGAGCACAACTACAGCACATTCCTGCCCCGGGACTCAAGCAGCACTGCAAGCGCGTCATCACATCCTCAGTTCCAGTTCTGTCTTGTCTTCCCTTCGGGGGAGAGAGAGAGAGAGAGAGAGAGAGAGAGAGAAACTTTCAGCGTTGTAGCTGTTCGTGTGCGGCTCCCTCTCATTTCGGTTTTAAACATTTGACCTATTTCGTAGAACTTGGTATGGCGCTGTACCATTCGAGCACATCCGAGTTTTTCTAAAGTAATTAATAACAGCATGGCAGACGAGCGAACGTTTAAGTTGGGAGCGATATTAGCCGCATTCAGTGGCGTACCCGGGAGTTTTGTTCGGGGAGGGGGGGGGTTCAACAAATTCAGTTGAGGACGGAGGACGAGAACGGGGATCTGGGGGCAGTAGCCCCCTACCCCCTAGTCAAGGGTTCTGGAGGCAGCTGTAATTTGGTACAAGAAATTTCATTTCATATAGTAAAAGCTTCTTAATTTTTGGTACTTTAAGACTATGTATGATGACAACCAATTTATTTGTCATTGCTAATGTAAAACAATTGCGAACCGGCGGTAGTTTTAGAATTTTAC
>Ga0131853_10005511_pt1 | contig 22843 bp, 15 predicted proteins | sample TergutLab28metaG_FD_92764 | JGI IMG/M metagenome (GOLD analysis project Ga0131853, IMG submission 92764) | Labiotermes labralis P1 segment gut microbial communities from Petit-Saut dam, French Guiana - Lab288 P1 (version 2) (version 2) | ecosystem: Host-associated > Arthropoda: Insects >...
TAGACCATTTAATATTCAAGTGCAAGAAACTGCGTAACCAAAGAGAAGAGATGATAAGACAAATAAAAAACACTGGTGGCAATTGGCCTGCAACGAGTGAAACACTCATTAATAATTACCAAAGTTTTTTTGTAAAATTTGTTAAGTCTTTAGAACTTTCAGACTTGAAATGACTGTTAATTAAATCTTAGGTTATGTAAAGCATGTAATATTACTGTGTAATGGGAAATTCTGTGTAAAAAATAAACCCTCTGGGCCACACCGGACCTGTAAAGGGATCACCTTACATTTTTACCTTTTAGATATGCTTAAACATAAGGGTGCCCAGGCAACATGGTCATTCCATAAGTCACGTTTGCTACGTTTTTGTGAAAGGAAAGGAGGCTAAAACGTGTCCTGGAGGAGCAGACGATATTTGGACTGGACTGAAAGGACTGAGTACTAATTCAATTTGCGAACTTTAGAAATACGGTAATAATTGTACCCAAAGTTTTGCAGCGGCCACTACTGTCTTTAATAGTTGAATACTGTCACGTTTTCGGTGAGATGCTGCGACGGCTAGTTCTACATCTGCGAAGTTCTACCAACTAAGTTAGAAATTAAATAAATTTGAAATTTCCAAATATGCAATAAAATCATAGAAGATGATCGGCTGAACACCGGAATTTTACCACACGAAATGCCTTTCATGAAAATCGCAGTATTTTATTAAAGCTTGTTACTAATAAGTTAACCGAGATATAAATTATGTTATTTGTGTCCTGAACTGCTAAAGGTGGGACTGGAAGCTGGAAAAGATGGGTTAGGTAATATGAGTGCAGTAAGGATTTAAGGTGGACCTGAAAGCATGTAGACAGTTTCTTTAAGTTGCAGATTTATTGTGCAAAGATTTAAAAAGGATAGAATTGGTTTGAAAGAATGCAGAGAAAGAAAATACTAGCATAACCCAAAACAAACATGGTTGTGCGTACATGACGTTTGGAATAAAGAAAGAAGACACCGAGAGAGAAAGCAAAAACGCGATTCTGAGCTGCCTCTAAAAGGGATTTCCGTAAGGCCATCTGGAAAAGCGTTTGTTTTGTTTAGTGGCAACCGAAACTGAATACTTCATTCGCCCGATGTTGAACAACATCTGTTAGGAGACTACTGTAAAGCAACCCCTGTAATATCTGTTGCAGTTCAGCTATCGACACCAAACACACGGTGTCACGTTTTACAGAAACTCTGTATATCAGTAGCATTTGCTATGTAGTCAAAACGAATAGGCCTAAACCAGAATGACGGGGCAGTCACTGGACAGTAGTGGCAAAGTCTGGAAAGGATATAAAGTTTTGATAATGCAATACAGTCCTGTGCAAAATTCTTCAGCGTTTTAGTGAAGCAATGACAGCCTAAGTTACGCACAATACACATTGGAGGTATTTGAAACAATCCAGTAATGTGGTATATACACAGAAGTTAAGGGATGCTTTCACAGGTTAGTAATCGAAAGAGCCGCTACTGAGTTCGTGTTTGCATGCTTTATTAGTTCATAATATTTTTGCTGCGAACCCAAGGAAGAATGAGATGATAACGGGACCTGTTTTTGATGGTAAACGTCAGTACACTACTTTTAAAAGAATTTTAAATGTATTTTAACCACTTAGTTACACATTCGCACGTTTACTTTCTTAGACAAATGATCTGGCTTAAGTATTTCACTGATGTAATCACACTGGGATCCCAATGTGTGCACAGTATCCTGTGACTTAACCTGTAAAGAATAGGCCTGAAGATGACTATTCAATAGTCGAAACATGTAGCCTATATAATTACCTTGTGTAATAAAAACATTTGTGCCGACGTACACTATTAATATCATAATTTGTATTATTTTACCTTACCGTATACTGATTTATAAATTTAAGTTCTTTACCGACGCTGTCACTAACTGAAACTATGTAGCGTCGACCCAGCGCTGTACAGGTGTTGGTAACTGATCTGCGTTTGCCCAGTTTAGGTTAAACCCCTGCACTTTGCCCTGTTACGTCCGATTAGTTTTCTTCTCAGTGAATGTGAAAATCTTCCATTCCAATTGAAAAAAACTGGAGTATACCTGGAAACAGGGTTTTCAGGATAACGTCTATAACTATGAAACAGAAAGTGACAGATGGCTGGATGAAGTTACAGTAGAACGCCACTTACCCCGATTAATCGGGACGGCGAGTCATCAGAATATGCAAAGAATAATTGGATTTTTCTTTGAAAATAGGCTACTTTGAGAGATTGAAGCGGGTAAAAATTTCTACAAGCAGCTGTTTTAGGCTAAATATTTATTTACGTACGAATAAAACATTAATACGTAGTTCCTTATACGTATTTGACACTTGGGTAAAATTTTAAGCCATAAAAAGATGTAGTAAATTTACAGTAAGAAACTCTTTATCCGAAGGACCAAACCGATCCGGATAATTGGCGATCCGGACAGCCAGCGTCCGCAGGAGTGGAGTTGTACTGTTCATAATGAAGAGCTTCTTAGTTTGTACGCTTTCCCTACAGAATTATTATGCCGAAGGGATCGAAGGACGATTGATGGAGACGACATATACCGGTAGCACGGAAGTGATATATTAGCATTGTGTCCAGAACCTTACCGGAAAACCTCCAGAGAAGACACGACTTGGCAGGCCTGCGTTTAGGTTGGAGGATGATATTAAAATTAATAATACGGGCGTATATGACTGGAAGAACTGGGTTGAATTGGCTGATAGGATGATTGGCGAGATAGTGTGAACACGGAAAAGAAAATAATATTTCACGAAACGACAGGAATATAATATTAGAGAAAGCCTAATCTAAGTCTTTCCCGTTTAATTTATAATTTTTTTAGGCCCATTACTAATGCAAATAACTTCTAGTATCACGCCATGTGGCATTTATTTAGTCCCCTTTGTATGGTAACCATTTATGTTTCTTACGTAGGAAGTTCCGAGTTTGAATAAAGACCTAGACCTAGCTACCTTGGCTAAGGATTGTGATTGGTTTCACTTCTTTTGTTTAGTCTGAAGCACTTGGGCGTATTACCCTCATATCTCCTGTTCTGAACGAGTCTGGTACTATTTCTGTTTTCACATAAATCCTTTTCATGCATCGCCCAATGCCTGTATAGACCCGCTTGCGAAAAAATTGATCTCATTACGAAATCACTCTTCACTACATTCCTGTGGATAATTTTTAGTAGCGGTCTCTGTTTTTTGTAATAATCTGATTAATCCATAAAATACACCACCAGTCATTTAGACAGAAATACACATTTCCCGGTAGAGCAACCTTGCTTATTTTATCTCTCCTTCTCCTCGAAGAGTCTCAGCTTGGAATTAGTCCTCTTGTATTATGCAGCACTACCATATGTTAAGTTCTGCCCTCCTTCTCTGTCTTTCCATTAGATTCCAATATTTTCAAGCACCTAACCGAATTGTGCTTTATCGACCCATTTCTATTGTGAAATGACTTAAATATATGAAAAGCAGTAAACCAGCGTTTATTATCAATGCATGCAATTTGTGATGAAAAGAGAAATAGTGCTGCGGGCCTACCATAGGGGTCTAAATAATGTAAGGGCACCGTGTATAAGCCTGAGTTAAGCATAGGCCGAAAATGCTGTAGAATTAGCAAGCCAGAAGTAATAAAGCGACGTACTGCACGTAATTGTGTTGCATTACGTCACGGCTTATGCGGATTAGCCCTCCATACAACGCCTGAGTGTTTGTAGTTGAGTTACAACTTTTGCCGCAAGTTCCCTTATTCGTTTACAGCGGATACTCCATTCTCTCGAAGCCACAACAGCCAGACCAATAAAATGGTCAGCTAAGTACCAGATGATAGCAGTTCGTTTCTCGGCAGCGGCAGATACAGTTCTACTCGTATTTCTCTTCTCCGCTCTTGCCCCTCCATCCTTCTGTCTCAAAAACCAGTTGGGGCGGTTACCCGAGGGTAGATATTTTTGAGGTGTTAGAAAGTTCCTTACTGAATTTGAAGTGATTTTGAACAATAAATTGGGCAGGAGGTGGAAGGAGGAATTCGTGGCATGTTTTAAATCACTTCTTATAAGTGTTCCTGGCGGGAATGAGGGAGATGAGTAAGGATAGTCAGGATGACCTTTCTGCCTCTCAGAATCGAACTCGGTTATTCTACAAAGCCGATGTTCCAGTCAACGAAATGAAACTTTTAGTTTCTCCCACGGATAAAAGTGGCGGTATGTAAACCTGGCATGTTTTCTCGCTTTTATAAAAGCTTTATTCTCCTTATGTGTGCTGCATTTTGACAGTTACTGTCCGGCTTCTTTTTGCTTTCTTCGTGCGAATTCCCCCCCCCCCCGTTTCTAAAAACTAACATGTGAGGGACGTGGCCTGTTTTAAGACATTATCATTAAATGCTCAAAGGGGCCGAAGAATGTCATAGAATTTCTCAGTTATTATCGAATGCACGATTACTTGTAGGGATTCGAAGCGCGTAGCTTCAAAAGTAAGTGCACATATGTAAAATTCTTATTTTGTTTAGAAGTGCTAAGACCCGATTTTCTTATGTATGAATATTTGTGTCTGATATGATTGATTTCCTGGGCTGTCGAAAGTAGTGGGAATCGGAATATCGTAAAGGATAAGTGCCCAGTCTTTTTTTATTGTTTTTGCAGTATATTTACTCTCGGCGAAGAAGTTCCATGTAGCGTGTAATCATATCAGAGTATGTTCTTATATAACCTCTGTGATATTTTGACATCTTGTTGAAAATAAAGCAACTGAAGTGGCTGTCTATTTGATTATTCTTTTTACCAGACTTGTGTTTGAGCGGTGTGCAAATCAGCTTTTCATTCGAGAGGTCCGGTAATTTATTCTTGGCTGCGGGTGTGCAACCCTGAGAGAAGTAAATTTCTTCCATTAATTTTGGTGTGGTACTTCAAAATCTGTTACCACCAATAGCCTGCCAATGTACACGATCGTGAACCAGGGCCATCCACCACACGACCGATTTAACTAACATGCATTTTAATATTATCAGTACCGAATGTCGCTATTGAGGGGAGATTTCTTGTTGCGGTTTAGTGTGTCCCATTTTCAAAACTCGGACTTATGACTGTCTGTTCTGTCTGAGATTGTCTTGCTTTTACTCAGTCTGTCCAGGAAAACATCTAGATACCGTCTTACGTGTATATTAGGGCCAGAACATTTCTTCACATTCACTCTTTATTAATAAGCGCATTATTCGACGTTACGTAAGCTGATCAATTGAAAACGTCGTTGAATACGACATAAACAAGGAATCAAGACTGCTATGTTAAATTATCTTTCAGCGCTTTCTAGTTTGCGCTATCTAAAGTGTTCGTAAGCTTAAAATTCAGTCTTAATTCGAGCACATGGCATCCTTCTAGGTTCCAGTACCACAAAATGCTGGGTGATTTATATAAATCACGAAGTATTTAGGAAATTCTGAATTCTGCTAAATTGTACAGTTACTTTATCCCACTCAGTACCAAATATTTTCCTGATAAATATTATGAAAGTGAACCTTAAGGAAAATGAATCTGATGGTATGTACTGGATTCATTTGACTCGATATGGGAATAAGGGGCTGGAGCTTCTAGACACGGTAATGAGCCCTTGGGTTCCATAAAATTTGAGAAATTTCGTGACTAGCTGAGGAAAAGTTTAGCCCCTCAAGGAGCACTCTGCTCCGTACAGTTAGTTACATGTTTCAAAGCAACTGGAAAGTTTATTTTCACTTCAGATTTCGAAACTACGGTTTGCGCCTTTTTGAAACAATCAGATTTATGTATTTGTGTTTTACTTATCGGCGCTTTAACTACTTAATATTATGTAGCGTCCAGTAATAGGATTATAAGTGAAGAATGAAATGGAAAATCTGGGGAAAGAAGCGGTTGTGACATGGCTCCTTTACTCCACCCGCGTTTTCTCGGAGGAATGGTGGAACGCGACGAAAACCCTCAATTTGAGTAGCTAGGCTTAGGGCCAAAATTTGAACTTGAGGACTCCCGAGTAAAAATCAGGTTTGTTACCAAATTACCGAGACCTTCTGTGCCAAAATAAGTGAAAGTTGTGTTTTTACATGCGGACGGACAGACATACAGACAGGCAGGCACACAGACATGGCGGTGCTTTTATCTGTTTTTCACAATTTGTCTTCAAACGTGCCTTAAGAACTAGCCAAATCAAAGTGTTTTGCTAGTAAAGGTAAAGTGATCCCGTTACAGGTCCGGTGTGGCCCAGAGGGTGGGTAGAGGTATAGCTTTACTCTTCCATGACCGCGGCACTAGAAGCGGGTGAGTGGTCAGCAGCACGCCCCAGCTGCACTTTACCCCGGGAAAGACCCGGTACCAATTTTATATGAGGCTGGATGGGCCACAGGGCCGGTCTGGACGGGCTGAGAATCTCGTCCCCACCGGGATTCGATCCCGGATCGTCCGGCCCGTAGTCAGTCGCTATACTGACTGAGCTACACGGCCTACGTTTTGCTAGTGCTTATTGATATTAACGTTCTGATTCAGTTTTATACGCAAATAAAGCTGGCGAAATATGCGAATTTATTGCCTTACTACGTTCTACGTTGTGTTATGCCACACATAAGAAATATGTGCCACTTTATATAGCCTCTTCGACGGTGTAAAATGTTGAAATCATGCATAGTAACAGTGAGATATCCTAATTCCATAGAATGTACCTTGTTATACTTAGAATCATGGGATGGTCCTCGTAGCTCTTACAGTTACAGGTTTTTGAATATGCCTGAGGAAAGGTCGTGGTGTGATTTCCACAACGACAGAAACTGTAACCAGAGCAGGGATGATATTTCTTTGAGCAGTTCAGACCAGATATGCTTTGGCCTTGGGGTGGGTTTGGGAAAGAGGGTAGCGACTAAGACCGTTTCGAATATCAAGTGTGATTGCATGAAGGCGAAAGCTGCTTTGATTTCTTGATTGAACTGCTTGGCTGTGATGTGGGTAGAAGAAATAAAGTCATCGCTACTTTATTCGGGCGGAGAAGGGGTGGACGCAGTATTCTGTACCAAGAATCCATTTTTCATGGCTTTATCCACGGGAAAAGATCTTCTTCAAAATGTTGAAAGTTATGTAGCTGTTCAAAGAATTCTGTGATTTTAGGCAGCCCGAAAGTTTGTTCCCTTAATCACAAAAACCCATAGTGAAACTAGGTTTTTAGCTACTTTAATCTGGTCCACAACCTATTTTCCAACATGTTTTTAATATTATTTTCCCACCTACGCCTAGAAATGTCAAGATATATTTTGTTGTGATGATTTATCGACAAAAGTTTTATACAACTTCTCATTTTACCTGTAACAATATAGTGTTTTCTTACTTAAGTAAGGAGAACGCGATGAATATAGTTGGGAGGAGTGAAGACACCGCTCAATACATTATTGATCTCTGCACTACACCAAAGTTAGCGACCAGCTGTGCGCTTGTACACTTTCCACTCACAAAAAATGCCCGCGGTACCTCCTGTGTAAGGAACTGGACAAACCCCAGATCTGATGGTACCCCTATATCAGGGGCTGGGCAAACTCCGGATTTAATGGCACCCCCTGAACAAGGAGCAGGACAAAACACAGATGTGCTCATGAAGAATCGTCGGAGTGTAAAATTTATGTTTTTGCCGGGAATCGAAATTATCTGGCTTTCCGAGAAATATTTTGTAATATCTGCTTTGAACAATCTGAACTTGATGCTCTTGGGTATATGAAACGGTTATCGAAGTGAGTTATGACTCTAGAATAGAGACTAGGTTGCATTGTACAACTTTGCCGGTTAATGTTCACGCATACTCAAATGACCAGTCACACGAAGTTAACAGGCGCTTTTTAAACCGTGCGTTATGCAGCCTACTCTCAGCAGAAGTGTTACGAAAGGTAGTCTTCATGTACACGGCGAAGTGCACATCGTGAATTGAATTGTACTTCGGCTCATTCTTAAACGAAGCTCTGGTTAAAAATTAGCAGAAAGCGCTACGGCCCGGCTGCTTGACGCGCGAAAAATAGGCACCTTACGCTTTGTTTTTAATTTTTAAAAATTTTTTACAATGACCAACAAATGAACAATTCATTAACAAACTATCACACCCCTCCTACATGCTTCGACACTACTGTGTCATCCTCAGGGAGTTCGTAGTTATTACCTTCCCAAGTTACACAAGTATGTTAAATGCAGTTGTTGGTAATACAATTTAAAATTAAGATACTGCACATAGGTTTTGTGCTGTTGAAATGTCACGTCACACAGCTCGACACACACTCAGACTCAGTACATACTGGGCCAGCACGACGGCAGCATCAACATACAGATTGTATATACAGCCACCACGCAGACGGACTTCATAGGAATTAAAACAATAAAATGATTTTAGTCCATTTTATTATAAATAGGACAATTTTAATATTTTGAAATTTTAAACATTGAGATTTCAGCAGCATAAAACCTATATGAAATATCTTAATTTGAAGTTGTATTACCAACAACTGCATTTAACATATTTGTGTAACTTGGCTAGGTACTAACTACGATCTACCTGATGATGACACAGTAGTGTCGATACATGTAGAAGCAGTGCGATAGTTTGTCAATTAATAGTGCATTTGCTGTTCATTGTTCAAAATAAAAAAAAAGCACTGTACAGGCATTAAAAAATACCGACACCTTGCTCGTTGAGCAGTTCGCATCAGAGTTGGTCTGGACTGCTTGGAATACAGAAAAATCTCTTACGCGTACAGAGAATCGAATCACGATTCCTTTGTCTTCCATTCCCTATCCTAGTCAGTACCGACTGCACTATCACGGCATATACTTTGAACAAAAATGCAAATAAAGGAAGAGGAAAAATGTTACAAATGAACGAACATGAAGGTGTACTTAAATTGCAATTGGCTTGAGATCCTTCGAGCACGCTAGGCAACTTGCTGCCAATGCCACAGCAAAAACCGGGAACTTCAAGGCGTATGCAAAAGAGAAAGAACAAACGATACGACCTCTACCTGTCCATACAGACTGATTTAACGTGGGGTGCAGAACACTATGAAATGGTAATAAACGCCACTGGTTCATGTTAGCCCAAGAAACATCACAATTAAAATTCCTGCACCCCGCGTTAAATCTGTGTGGGGTGCCAGCAGTCCTGAGTTTAGATACTTTGTGCTGTTTCTCAGTCGTTAATATCAAACACCACTGTTGGCACCTTTGGAGAGTCTGTTGAAACTCGGACAATGCTTCACGCGGTACGGCTGTACGTCTTATTGTAAGAGTCGTCTTGTTATTCAGCAAGCTACATTCCCGTTGTCATTTATATTTTGTGCAGTATTTACAGATTTCAAAGACGCGCTTGATAGATAATACTACCCCTTATGAGTTAATGTTGATATGATATGGTATGATATATTTGTTAACTTCAATGAGGTTGACACCCGGTGGCAGTAGTACAGTACACATTTATACAAAAACAATACATAGAAAAACACAATTAACAACTTTGGTTGGAAGGAATTCTGGGATTCGAACCCAGAATGATCAAACTAATTGGGAAGAGTGCGGGCCGTGCCCCGTCGTTGCGAGTTATACCCTGGCATTTGACTTACAACTGAGGAAAAAGCACGGAGAAACCTCTGTCAGGGTAGCCGAATTGTGCCAGTTGACACGATGAAAGCAGAATATACAGAACATACCATACATAACAATAAGAATACATAGATATAACAATAAGAATACATAACCTACAAATTAAACAAAAGTATACAAAACATACAACCATATATACAATGATAAAAATGGACCAAAAAGCATGAAGGAATATGATAAAAGAAAAAGCCATATATACAGCAAAATTCATGTGATCTATATATCTTCTAATAATGTTAGACACCCTGTTGCTAAGACTGTCACTACATGTTTTTATTTTCATTTGTACACCGTGCATGTTGTCGAGTTAATCAATTATTACACCAACCACTGCATAAAATTTATAAAATTTTACACATTAAAAATTTAAAAACGCTCCGAAATGTTTCGGCCCTAAGATCATCATCAGGGACCTATATATTCCTTGCTAAAGTCACACTACAAATAGTCACAGATTAATTTCGCTGTACAAGTTGGGTGTTGTGGGAGCATGCTGCCACAACACCCAACTTGTACAGCGAAATTAATCTGTGACTATTTGTAGTGTGACTTTAGCAAGGAATATATAGGTCCCTGATGATGATCTTAGGACCGAAACATGTCGGAGCGTTTTTAATGTTTTAATGTTTAAAATTTTATAAATTTTATATATGTGCAGTGGTTGGTGTAATAATTGAGTAACTGTCACTACACTTCACTACACTTTTCGACACTTCACTTCCTCCCATTTAAACTTCACCCAACTACACTTCACTACACTTGTCGACACTTCACTTCCTCCCATTTAAACTTCATCCAACAACACTTCACTACATTTGTCGACACTTCAATTCCTTCCATCTAAACTTCACCCAACTACACTTCACTACACTTGTCGACACTTCACTTCCCCCCATTTAAACTTCACCCAACTACACTTCACTACATTTGTCGACACTTCACTTCCTCCCATTTAAACTTCACCCAACTACACTTCACTACACTTTTTGACACTTCACTTCCTCCCGTTTAAACTTCACCCAACTACACTTCACTACACTTGTCGACACTTCACTTCCTCCCATTTAAACTTCACCCAACTACACTTCACTAAATTTGTCGATACTTCACTTCCTCCCATTTAAACTTCACTCAACTACACTTCCCCACCCTCTCATTTGACTTAACCGCATTTAAATTTCCTACCGCTCCATTTCACCTCGCATCACTACACTTCACCTCACTGAACTTCACTGAACTTTTAGATGATTTTCGCCACACTCCAATTCCTTCTATTTCTCCCCTTTATAGTTGCCTTCATAAATCTGTTTCTAAAAATCGTAGGTTTGCAAGGGAATGATCCTAACGTTTCTGCAGATAGTTGGTTCCAGTTTTTAATGGTCTTATTTACAAAGGAATACTTCCCGATATCCGTTACGTATGACATTGAAATGTCCCACTGCACTTGAGTTCCAGAGAATATAGTCTGTGCAGTTAGAATCACAAATTGCAAAGTATAACATAATCTGCCTTAATATATAACCATATTTTGCTTTATAGAATAGTAAGCACAGCAGAAATTATTGCCGATTTTCTGAACCTATAAAGGACAATTGTTATAACGTAAAATAACAAAAATGCACATGCTTCTTTACAATTACAGTAAAAGGCAAAGTGATCGCCTTAAATGTCCGGTGTGGCCCAGAGGGTGGGTAGAGGTATAGCTCTAATCTTCCATGACTGCGGCACTAGAAGGGGGTGAGTGGTCAGCAGCACACCCCTGCCGCACTTTGCCCCCGGGAAAGATCCGGTTCCCATTTTACAAGAAGCTGGGTGGGCTCCAGGGCCGGTCGTCCCCACCGGGATTCGATCCCAGACCGTCCAGCCCGTAGTCAGTCGCTGTACCAACTGAACTACCCGGCCAGCTATAATTACAGTAGTTATAATAATGTCTGTAGTTTGTTGGTTTACGAGGTAACAGTTGCACCGTAATGCACGGAACAGAAAACGTAAAAATCTGTACGGGATTATTTATTAATGATCTGGAGCGTGTGAGAACCTAATGCTGATTATGAAATGATTTTGACCTGGTTTACTTACCAAAATTTCTTGTTACAAATTTCAATTTCAAAAGCTGCATCCCAGATTCCGAAAGGTAATGTAACTCGTGACCAGACTGCAGTCATGTAACGATCCCAGTTACGCGTCATAATCCACCCCACAGCAACGTATCAGCATGTGCGTACCCTTGACATGAAATTTCCACACCTGACTTCAGTAGCGTACTCGTATCGCAAACAGAGATTCTGGTGTCTACGTGTTCTCGTCTTTGCTGTCGACAATCTTCAGGTCTTTGAAAGTAAATTCGGAGAGACGGTTGTGTTGATAGCTTTGTTTTGCAACGACGCATCTGTGGTACAGACTGGCAGAAATGACCGCAAACGATGGACTACGAAAGATTTCGAAGAGAAAGGCCACACAGTAGCTTTCAATAACTGTGTGCCGCAGATGCTCTTTCTAGTGACATATTTTAATGAGAGCTAATTAATTTTAAGAATACTAATTACGTTTAATATTAAGTATACGAGAATTTGGAAAGAAGCGATCGCTTTTTGGGGAGACTGTCTTAGGATTATAGGGAGAAACCAGTAGTCCTAGCGTTGTTTTCAAGCCGGATTAGGAAACCAGGAAAAAAGAAGGTTCGGGACTTGTCAGCTATGTTAACACCAGACAGATATATGAAAGAGCTGGCTGGAAATTGTGAAGATCGTCATTATGTAAGGAACTGGAATAGCGTACTCTTTGTCGTAGGTAAACTACTGGCTGGACGGCCAAGGAATCGTGTCTAAGTTCCCTGCAGGGAACATCCAGACGAACTGTGGTGCTCACTCAGCCTCTTAGTCAGTGGGTGCCAGGGATTCTTCACACCGGACGTACAGAGACCGAGACCTGAAGCTGACATTTTTCTCCCATCTATTACCGGGGTTAAGAGCGATTTGAGCTACAAGTCTGCCCCCGTTACGCCTTCTTGTTTTTGCACAGGGACTACTTTACCTTCCGTCATTCCACTATTTAATCTTTTCGATCCCGCCGATTCTTGGTTGAGTTCTTTCCATTATACCGCATTTTGTTCAGAGTCTCAGTATACTTCGTTTTAATGTTAATAAAAATCCAACCAGATGCAAGAGTATGCAGATGTTTATCTACTGCAGAGTCACTATACTCGTACTTCCCTCCAGCGTGGCCTGATCGTCCCGATTAGGCCACGATGGAGGGAAGTAGCTGTACCAGTATTATGAACTGTACCGGAGGCTGCGGTTACAGTTTTTAGTACTCCTGATGATGGGTGCTGTGACACCCGAAACATATAGAGTGACTTTGCAGTAAATAAACATCTGCATACTGTTGCATCTGGTTGGATTTTTATTAACATTGAATTACGATGCACGGAACCGTGAGCTTAAAAAAAATACGTTTTCTTGGTGTAAGGTATCAAGTTGCGCTCTCCTATACAGTATAAGCCTCATTACTGCTGTTGGTTACTTCTCAGATGTGTAGCGCATGCAGGTGTAAGTGAATATGCCGTTCTTCCATTCTCAACCATGTGACATGATTGTTGGTAATTACAGTACAGCACTGCTTTTGGCAGGCTTGGAGACGAGTAGGCCTACCGCAAAGTAGAAGCTGGATTGGATGCGAAAACCAAGGTAGAAGGAGGAAACTTGTAAGGCTAATTTGATGGCTACACTTTGTTGTACTTTGAATGGGAATCCAAGCTGCAAGTTACAAACAATGTTGCTTCACTCAGAGCCATCTACTTGGCGCTGTTTGGCGTCTGGCAGCTACGTTCATGCACCTGATTCCCCTTGTTGTTTTCTACGTAAACCAGGCTAGACAGTGAGTAATAGTTCATCTCCAGGATTCGAGTTACTTACCGGAGGAAAAGTGTGGGGAAAGAATTATGTTCGTGGAGGAGGAGTAATTGCCTCCTCTCCTAGAAAATCTGCGTCATTTTTTGTTGAAGTTCAGGCGTATCAGATAACGTTACTTGTCTCTTTTGACTATGTTACAGGACCACCGCCAGTTTAGGAAAATCAAGACCTTGCAAATCCTTGAAACTACTCAATTCTTATACCAACTACTGCACATATATAAAATTTATAAAATTTATACTTTAAACATTAAAACATTGAAAAAGCTCCGACATGTTTCTGTCCTAGGACCATCATCAGGGAGCCGTATCGTCCTTGCTAAGGTTACACTATAAAAAGTCACATTAATTTCGCTGTACCAGTTGGGTATTGTGGTAGCATGGTGCCACAATACCCAACTGGTACAACGAAATTCATACGTGACTATTTCTAGTGTGACTTTAGCAAGGAAGATATAGCTCCCTGATAATGGTCTTAGGACCGAAATATGTCGGAGCATTTTTAATGTTTTAATGTATAAATTTTATAAATTTTGTATATGTGGGTGGGTGGGCCCCAGGGCAGATCTAGACGGGTGGAAAATCTCGTCCCCACCGGGATTCGATCCCGGACTGTCCAGCCCGTAGTCAGTCGCTATACCGACTGAGCTACTCGGCACACACACACACACACACACACACACACACATATATATATACATAAATACATATATCTACATCTTCGACATCTGGTTCCTCCTGGGAGAGCCAGAATTTTTTATCATTTTTTCCTGTCGCTGAGCATGATAGATTCTCCGCTCGTCCCATTTTTGTTTGCCCTAATTCTCTTTACGTTTAAGTAACGGCAAAAGTAAAGTTGTTCCTGTAAAACCATGAAAACGTATGTGGGAGTGGGGGTAGGGCGCTATTGATTCGTAACATCGGCATGCCTCGGCTGCTTGACTCACGAGGAAATCGTCCCCATTACCCTCTTGAATAGAAGGATGCGTGGAACACATAACTGGAGTGGTCATTTCGCAGGAGAAATACACGCTTACTCCTGCAGGAAATCAAACCACGTTTCGTCAGAGCTCCAGCCCATAGCTTAGTCTCCATAGACCGACCTATTGCGTATAAAATATCACTACTACTGTCCGTAACAGACGTCACCGAAGTTCCTTGCATTCTCCTAGCTTATACTTCCCTTCCCTTTCACTGTCACCCTAGGGTATATTTAAGTCCATGCTTCTGTGTCTTCCGGTAATATAACAAACTCTTCATGTAGGCAGCAGCTTTATCAACTAATTTAGCTATTTTTTCAACCAACCCTTTAATGCACGAATCTATCGGCTAAGTTACACTTATTGATTGGCTACTCCAATGCGTTTCGACACACGTGGCGTCATCCTGGGGGATTCCACCATATAACTCTTCGATTTATCGGCAGGCCAGATGGATACAAACGCAGTCCAATCACGGATGGAGTACGCAGCTTTACACCGAAGCACTGTTTCTAAATATTCTTTAGTCACTTGACGGTAGGTGGTTAAAAGCCGCGGTAAATAAAGTATTTCACTGTAATGTAGCGTAAGCAAATGTCCAGTCTTACAGTTAAAAAAGTCGTTTTCTACCGATGTACAATTGTAAGGCTTGTGACATCTGTACTGGCAATGGCCAGAAGTGTAGTTATAAAAACACTTACGTTTGCGGTGTTTGAATGTCATTTGTCGAATAATGTGATAAAACACTGAAAACACTGGTGAAGATACTGTGTCCGTGGTAGCAGGTGTATATAGAATGCGGAACGTTATTGTCAACTTTGGCCCCCTCTTATGTACTGTGGAATATATATTGAAACTGGATATCGATACTAAAATTAAGAAAAATATATATTTAAGGATATATGGAAGGTGTATGTCACATATAGGAACAGTGTACTAATACACTGCTTTATAAATCGTCTTATGATGTAGTGTTACTTAAAGTGAGTAACCGGACGCTTTTTACGTAGCAAAATGTTCAGGTTTTGGCTCTAGTGCCTCTAGCTTGTCTTGCAGAGCTGCGGCTGTTTATGTGCCACTGTGAGAGCTGATCGCTGTCTTACTGGTGTCAGCTTGTATGCTGGTTGTTGTACAGTCAATTTGTTCTATTGGCCAGATAATTGTATATGACGCCTCGTACGTCGAAACGTGTTGGAGTAGCTAATCAGTAAGTGTAGCTTAGGTTATAGAATTGTGCGTTACAGGGTTCGTTGAAAAAATAGTATGATGTAATATACAGTTCGGATAACGTCAAAATAATGCCTCAACCATGTTACTAAATTTAGGTTTTTCGAGTTGTTCTGTATATCCCTGTCTCCTATAACCTTGTGTGTACCACTGAAGGTTATGTCACAGTCTGTTCTGATGAAGCTTCTGAACTTCTACTATCTTTTTTTAAGTTTTGCTGACCGTGCATCTCAGTATAATCTTAGTAACTGACCAAATTGATGCACAAATTCTTGTTTTATAATAAGTTTAATATATTGTATATTGAGGAATAAAATAAACGTGTTATAAAACAAGAATTTGTGCATTAAGTTGGTCAATTACTAAGATTCTACTGTCTCTGTTAGCAGTTGCCTTTGTCTCACTACTGAGCTCATTCTACTGTTTCAACAAATTTATCTTGGTATTCCACATATTTAGTATATGCAGGCTTTTATTTTATCGAAGTGTCTTCAGATTATTTGACTTGCTATTATAGAAATTTAACGTTTGTTTAAAAAAGAAGACTGCCGATCTCCTAACCAAAAAGCACACCAACACTTGCGAGATTTCAGGCTTCCGCCGCATTGTGGTCGAGACATTTGCTGTACGCTTCCTGACATCGTAGAGGAGCAAAGACCACATTTTCAGTTATTTAAAGCCGGCAACCAGACAGTTCTCCCATACGTGGACCATATTAAGCCTCTGAAGAGAGGCGAGAAGTCCAACCACATTTATATATAACCTTAGTTGCTACGTGGCATAGAAGAGTCCATGCACATTATTAATACCAATCTGAGTTATATTAGGGAAGCAATGAATGTTCATTCTAGTAATTATAGGGAACAGGGACAGTCCGCCGACAAAATGCATAGTTTCTGAACGTTATAGCAAGTGGCACATAGATATAACCACACGACTATTAATGTGCAGAACTTTATCAGGTAGTCTGAAGTTTGTTATAAAATAAAGTGTCTGTTACTGCATTAAGAGCAAAACTATGCGTCCATGCGATATTTTTATTAGCCACTTTCCTTAGTTTATAGCAGTTCAGCTGGCTGTCAGTAAAGTACGGGCCACATTCACCAAACACATCTTATTCACTGTTCTGCCGGAAACTGTAACAATGCGGCTTGTTTTAGCTGTTGCTGCTTTCTGCTTTAGAGCACAGAGACTGCGGCAGGCATCAAAGAGTTTTATAATTTCGTGTAATTTTTTTTTTACATAATACCCGTTGTGTATAGCACGAATAGCATTGTACAGACCGTCTTCAGATGCCATATTCTTATTTATTAGCTCTTCTTTCCAGTCTGAATACTTCTGCAGCTTCTCGGTGATGGTGCTGTGAAGGTTGTGACTGTTTGGAGCTGCTACATATGTTAAGTTTTACCAAGTATACTTTTACTGATAGCTAGTTAGATATATTATTATGGATCTCTTATTGTATATCTAGGAAGTGTGTCATCCCCGTTGTGTTTGTGTGAAAACTTGGAAAATTGTATGCAGTCAAACACAACTGTGTCACATGAGGTGTATTTAATGACTATATAATGGACAACTACATGTTTCGGCCTGCACTGGCCATCTTCAGGTTGTCTTAGGGGAACTTAAGATCTTACTATAAGCATGCGCACGCACGTGGTGTAGAGATCTCTACATACAGGCCTTATTAGCAAAACAAAAACCCAAAACAAAACGGGAATCTGATAAAAACAACACAAAACAAAAACAGATAAGCAGCATAATTGAGGAGAAGGATGGAGAACAGGCCTCCGCACGAGTACAGAACTTCATACCTGCCGAGCACACCCCCACAATAACTTTATTTTTCTGTATCTGTTTTTGTTTTGTGTTGTTTTTATTAGATTACCGTTTTGTTTTTTGTTTTTGCTAATAAGGCCCGTATGTAGAGATCTCTACACCACGTGCGCGCACATGCTTATAGTAAGATCTTAAGTTTTCCTAAGACAACCTGAATATGGCCAGTACAGGTCGAAACATGTAGTTGTCCATTATATAGTCATTAAATACACCTCATTTGACACAGTTGTGTTTGACTGCATACAATTTTCCAAATGTTATTGTATAATTTATAACTAATTTTCTCTAACACAGATTGTGGCTCCTATTTATTATACGGCGTTGATGGTCCCTTTGAGAGTCCACATTCGAAAGCAAATTGTCGGTGGACAATATCGGCTACGTAGTCGTGACGGTGGGTGTAATCGCCTGGAGCTAGCGCACGACATGGTCTGGTTATGTGTTGAATTGTTGCTAATTTCTGTCGGAATTTTCTGCAGATATTTTTAGTAATTATTAATAAATAAAATATAGAACGTTGACGCAACTGACTGTGGTACTTTTTATTATAGCAACATGTTTCGACCCTAAAGGGTCATCATCAGGACGATATTCCGTAAAACTTCAAATGAAAGATATAAAATTGCGTTAGCTAAAATGAGATCTCATTTTTACAGTCAAATTATGTCGCTCATGTTTTACAAGTTGCTGAAGTCGTAAATCAATATAGGTTAAAATAAGTTACATAAAATCAGTCATTAGCAGGCAGTATGTCGGGTTGATTAGATGGAGAAAGTAGGCCGTTCTGTGTTTGTGTTACACTGTGCAAGTAAAAAAAAAAGAATTATCTTTGTTAATATTAGATTTCTTCAGTACGCTTCTTATAATTATTCGTCCTAGTTACCAGATCCCGTATGACTATTGCAAATCCAGGAGTTTCCGGGAGGTATTTGCCAGAATTTAGCCCTTCTTTCGATGGTGCTTTATCGAATAGTCGTGTCTTCATTGTAGAGCTTTGCTCTTCGACGTTGTTATCCTTTCTTGCGTCTTTCTGATGTTTCCATTTTGTTGTGACAGAGGATGGTGTAAGTTAAAAGGTTACGCAATTATTATCATCATTATCATCGTCGATATCATTTTAAAAGCGTACGTTGATTGCGCAGCGTGTAAAAAAATCAGTTAAGACTGTGAAAGTAAGGAGCACGCAGTTTTGAAGACAAATCTTTCATCGCTTTCTTATTGCACCCCTGTGAACTATTTCAAGGACATTCACAACAACGTTGCAATTCCAAATGTGACGTGAACTAACTTGGTTTGTCTCTCCTGTAGTCCGTTTATCCGCTCTCTCAAGGTGGATGACAACACGAACAGACTATTCCGATTATTTATTGCTAGTAGTCACCTCGCTAGAGTACTAGGTCGTCCGGACACATTACAGAACCTACTTTATGGAGTCCAACTGTAACAGGCTAAAATGATAAAAAGCTTTCTCCTCTAACACTTCCCAAAACCTATAACTGAACCAGTCGGTGAAAATGGAATATCCTATACATTCACTCCCTTACATAAAGGTGAGAAATATTTCTTCACATTATCGATATGCAGGGAGGTTTTATATAGAAATTGCTTTTGACATACGTGCAGTGGAGGTGGTAATACATTCCTCGCACTTTGCTAAAAACAAATATGATTCAGACAAAGAGATCTGAGACGTGCTAACGTCTGGGAATTTTATGCGGAAGGTTTCCTTTTCGAATCTCAGCCGAATGAAAGGTCATAGAGCTTTGTATGTGCCTCAGACTTTCCCTTCAATTCCGAACTTATCAGGGAGAAACTTATCTTAATACGGTCCTCCCAAAAATCTGGGAAAATTAAAAATAAATTATATGGGCTAATGACTCTCTATTTTAAAGAGATAACATTTTTTGTAGAAGTATGTTGTACATTTTATTTTGGCAGCGAAAGGTCGTTGCGAAGTATCGTGTCGCTCCGTGCTGTTAACATCTGTCGTGGTCTAGAAAGTTTAAAGGTGGACTGTGTGAAGCCGCTTCCGTTTATTAATGGAGATTATAAGCTATATTAATTTCACTTCGATTCAAAAGTCTTTAATAGTTTCAAATAATATTTTTATGATTTTGTGTCCAAGGTAGGCAAATTTCTGCCCTTGATACTGTGTACAAATTGAAGAGAATATGGAATAATGGAAAGTTATGTGAAATCTCATTAAATTGTTTCAAGATCACAGCAACAAAGTAGCAGCAGTGGCAGCAGTACAGTACAGTACAATACAGTACAGTACACATTTACACACAAACAATACACAGAACAACGCAATGAAACAGAATACCCACAACGGAACATACATAAGAATAATACATAACATGACAATAAGCATACATAATTTAAAAAAATAAACGGAAGTATATAAAACATGCAACCTTATATACGATGATACAAAATAAAACCAAATGAACATGAAAAATTACGATAAAAGAAACAGCCATATAAGCAGCAAACCTCATATGATCTCTGAATCTTCTAATAATGAGAGACACCCTGTTACTAAAACCTTCACTCCACTTCACTATACTTGTCGACGCTTCACTTCTTCCCATTTAAACTTTACCCAACTACACGTCACGTCACACTTCACTACACTCTCATTTGGTTTAACCCCATTTCTACCGCTTTATTTCACCTCAAACCACTTCACTTCACGTCACTTCACTTCACTGCACTTTTAGACGATTTTCGCCACACTTCTATTCCTTTCGCTTCACCCCACTTATAATTGCTTTCCTGACTCTCTTTCTAAATTTTTAAGTTTACAAGGGAAAGTCCGTAACGCTTCTGCAGGTAGTTGGTTCAAGTTTATAATTGTCCTATTTACAAACGAACACGTACCGATATCCGTTCTTTGCTTCCTGTCTCTAATTTTCCGAACATAATCAACCCTACTCAAACAGTAAGGCTTTCGCAACCTGCACGTATAGCTTCCAAGACCGTTCCCCACAGTACGCTTTAAAAAGTGCGAACAAGCGTGCTATCGTCCTACGCTGATCCAATGTTTCCCATTCAGAATCCTTTGTGTTATAAATAATTTGAGCAACTTTCATTTGTACTCGGTCTAACGCATTTATCTTTCTTTCTCAGCATGGATCCCTTCATGCAGCCCCATTTGTAGTCTACCTACATTTTTCGAATTTTTAGGAAGCCATCTTCCAGCAACGGCCTACAAGTGTGTTTAAGAAAAGCATGCTGCTTGTAACATCATGCTTTTCTAAGTACATTTATTCTAGCGGCAGTATGACTGACTCAGAGCCGAAACGTGTAACCTAGCTGTAAATATTTTGATCAATAAATTTTGTACCGGCTGTGAACGTTGAAATTATTTCTTGTGTGTTAACGCTATACAACGAGATGTAGAAGTTTTCTGAAGCCACTGTCACGAGGCTTACAAATCTGAATGTAAATCTATTGAGACTAAATTTAACATTCACAGGTCCGTGCATCGCTAATATATTCGCAGAGTACAACCAACAAGATGCAAAATTTCACAATTCATTTATTTCTGCAAGACGCTGTACTTGTTTCAGACGGTTTCTCCGTCCATCGTCTGGAGCTCAAAACTGCACATACAGCGTCAGGTTTTTGTCTGACCAATACTGCTACCTACCGCTAGCCTGGCCTGGCTAGCGGCAGGTGGCAGTAACGGTATGACACATACCTGAAGCTGTATGTGCAGTTTTGAGCTCCTGATGATGGACGGAAAACCCGTCTGAAACATGTAGAGCGTCTTACAGAAATAAATAAATTGTGAAACGTTGCATCTTGTTGGTTGTATTCTGCGGGCTATGAGGCTAGTTGATGGTGGTACATTATCTGATAGTGTTGTGTCGATAACGCAGGGAATTTTCTGAACAGTTCAGCCATTGTTTTGTAATGAATTCCCTTATGATTGGAGTTACTTGAACACATTAAATTAACCTTCATTTGGTAAACGTTGTAAATACAATTCCTTGAACAGTAGTTTCAAGTTTATTTCTCGAATTCCTGCATTCAGTATTTTTCTTCACCATGTATCCAGTGCTGTTTTCGCTTATACATCCCAACCGGAAATTAGGTGCTTTCTGTGCGAAGGTAGTGATTTGCCTTCTGTCATTACAAAAAAGTAGGCAACAAAACAAATGTTGTAGTTGTGAGAATGAACGAAATGTATATTCTTATGGCTATAGAAATTTAATTTTAAATTAAATTACCCTTCTTCATAAACATTCAGTTTTACTTCAAACCATTTATCTGCACCTCTAAAACTCGTAAGGAATTACATTTGCATTTTAGTAAATAAACTGCTGAAGTCAGCGAAAAATGCAACAGAGCGTGTATTATATCATTCAGAAAGTATAATGCGTTTGCGTGGTGATGCAACTACGTAAAAGGAAAGTAATGTATATGTGTGTATAAATGAAATCATTCCTGACAATAAATTAAAGTGACGCCGAAGAATACGTACAGCACATTGCATCGTACAAAACAGCATTTCTCAGTGCCTTAAGTTAAGATAGTGCCACGTGGTAGCGAGCGACAACAAAGCAGGAATAGTAGACGCTGAGGGAACGTTAATTACAAACTGTAATTGCGATTTCTTTTTCATGGTCCAACAACCGTAGTAGTCTTAGGCCTCCCCGTGGATGAGGTTTCGAGATTACACTCAGACACACCTCATTTAGTATGACTCGTCTGGACGAGTGATCGTCCCGTCGCAGAGATCTCTACCTGACAACACTCACAGGCTGTAAACACGCCTCCAGCGGGATTCGAACCCGCATTCCTAGCAAGCGAGCGGCCGTAGGTCAACACCCAAGACCTCGCACCCACGATTACACACAACAAATATGTTGACATCAGTAATTGATGATGGTTGATAATATACAGTAGTGGTTTGAACCAAGTTTTCTTACGTCGATGATCTGCGGTGTGCTGCCAATCTGCGAACTATGCGAATTAAGTGTATGAAAGTAAATATATATTACTAGAACTGGTACCTTCGTGTGACTGGCTTAAAAAAATATTCCCGCTTTAATCTTGAAGTAGGTGTGACGTCACTTAGGAACCAAGTTCTAATGTCAGATATCGGACACTGAGAAAACAGAGCGCTAATCCCATTTATCGGACTGCTGCTGCTGTCTAGTGTTGCCGTCTTAAATAAATCACATTTTGATTTATTTTCCA
>Ga0131853_10005512_pt1 | contig 22839 bp, 1 predicted proteins | sample TergutLab28metaG_FD_92764 | JGI IMG/M metagenome (GOLD analysis project Ga0131853, IMG submission 92764) | Labiotermes labralis P1 segment gut microbial communities from Petit-Saut dam, French Guiana - Lab288 P1 (version 2) (version 2) | ecosystem: Host-associated > Arthropoda: Insects >...
TTATTATTTTAATTTTTTTTAATAATTTAGTTATATGTATTAATTATCTCTTTTCAATTATAAGTATAAAATTTATAATAATTCTTATTAATGGTATAAATATATACTATAAGGTAGGTTTATATTTTATTAAACATAATTTAATAAATTTATATTTAAAATTATTAAAAAATAAACAAATATTAATTAATTATATTAAAAAAGACTTATTATCTTTTAAAAAAGTGATACAGTTTTTATTAAGTAATTTTTATTTATTTTTATATATAAATTTATTTATATATTTTTTAGCACAGATTATTACTTTTTTATATTGTAGTTTTTTATATAAAATAAAAGTATTTTTATTATTTTTACATAATTTAATTGTAATGTTGATATTTTTTTTTTATAATATTAAGTTTTTTTTGTTTTTAATAGTTAAAAAAATTACTTTATTTTTTAATTGGTTATTAAACTACAGTACTACTACGATATTTACTAAAAGACTTATCCATGTTTATAATGGTAATTTTTGATTATATATTCTTTTTGATAGATATTCTGTAATAAATTTAAATACTCATATACTATGGTATATATATATTTATAAAAAACTTTATATAACTATTAGATACTATGCTTTGTTTTTTTTAACATTTAGGCTAAATTTACTTATTTTTATTAATTATAAAAATGTACTTTTAAATAAATATATATGTACATATTTTAAGCTAAATTTAAATATAGTTGTTACTAAAGTTATTTTTATAGTTAAAAATATATTAATTATTATTAATAGTTATTTTAGTTACATTTTTATTATTATTTTAGATTTGTTTTTTTTTATAATTAAAGATAAGTTTTTAGATAATGTACTTTTTAGTGGGTTTTATATAGTAAATATTAGTATTTTTATTATTATATATAAGCAATTTATAAAAATATTATATAATTTTTTTATACAATTATTTTTAATTAAATTATTTTTATTTAAAATTTTTTTATATCAGTATTTATATTTATTTATAGTTATTTTAAAGTATATGATAACTAAATATTATTTACTATATTATAATTTTTTTATATTATATTTGTACTTTTTTACTATACTTGATATAACATTTTATTTAGAAATACCTATTACTAAAAATTTATCAATTAATTTAATAATTATTAAGTATTTAACTATGCTTATAAAAAAACTATATTTTAATATTAAAATATTTTTTTATAGCTACAGTATTTTTTTAACAAAGTATACTACTAAAATTACAATACAGTACCAATTTAAGACTACTTCAAATAATAAATCCTATTTAAATAATTGTTGTTATATTAAAAAAATATATTTTAATATGTTATATTTTATAACTGATTTTTTTTATATAAATTTAAGTTATGTTTATATATTTTTACATAGTATAGTTATTCTTTTATTTATAATTTATCAAGTTTCTTTATTACAATATGTTATAATTTTTAATACATTTGTATACACAATTTATCACTTTTGTAATTTTTTTTTACCAATTATTAGTTTTTTTATAAATAATTTGTATATAAGTTTTTATTTTTTTTTTAATTTAGTTAAGGGAAAAGTATTTAGTATTTTTTTTTTATATAGTTTATATATTTTTAAGAATAACTGTTTTATAAATATTTTTTTATTAGATTTTATTTATTTTAGTATATTTAATTCTATAAAAATAATATTTTATGAAATTTATACAAATATTGTATACTACAGGTATTCAAATATATTTTTTATATTAACTATTAATTGTAAGTATATTATTTTTAAATTTTATTATTTTTTATTTATTTTTTTACCTAATGTTTTTTTTTTAATAATTATAAAGATATTTAAGTTTTTAAATTATTTAATTACATATAGTAATTTATTTTTTAATTATATATTTTTTTATAATTTTTATTTATTAAATAAAATAGTTTTAATTAAAATTAATTATTTAGGCATATTTATTAATTCAATTATTTTTTATTTTTTTCTATTTTTAGATTTTTTATATATAAATATTAAATTATTATTTTATTTATTTATTTTTATTTTTTATTTTTTTATTATAAAAATAATAAATATTTGCTATTCTTTTTTTTTTCAATATATATCTTTATATAGTTTAGTTTTTATATTTAAATTTATTTTATTTGATAATTTATATTGAGTTATTATTAATTTATATAACTTTTTTAAAAAAATAACTATTTTTATATTTTTAATAAATTTTAAAACTATATTTACCTATTTTTTATTTTTATATATTTTAAGATTTAGAATTTTTATTTTTTTTTATATATTTATTAATTATTTTTTTTTTTTATATAATTTTTTTATAATAAATTTAAATATTATTTATTTATATATTTATATCTTAAAAATAGTAATTTATTTAACTTTTTTAAAAATGAATTATATATTTTTATTATTATTTTTAACTATAAACCTATATAGCATATCTATAATATTATTTTTAAATTATTTTTATAAATTAACTAATTGTTATTTTTTTTTATCTAATTTAAAATCTATTTTTATAATTTTAAAAATACGTATAGAAGGTTTTTTTATTTTTTTTTTTAAAATGTTTTATTTTGATTATTTTAATAAATTTATTAATTTCAATAATATTTTAATTAACTTAGTATTAAATGCTATTTCATATTTAATTTATTTTTTTAATTATAGTTTAAAAAAAATACTAATTTATTTTTTTTTTATTATTTTAAAATTAAATATTGTATTTTTTTATCTATTTTTTAAATTTTATATTTATATGCAAATTATTTTTTATTTAAATTTTATAATTGATATTTTAAAAATAAACTATTTATGATTATATGTTTTATTTTTTTATAATAAATATTTTAATTGGTTAGTTGTAATTAGTAAAAATTTGTATAGTTTTATTTATACAAATATTAGTATTTTTAAATTTAATTTTATTATTATACATTCTGAACAATTTTATATTATTTTTAAATCATTTATTTATAAAATTAATAATTTTTATTTAATTAAAATAAAGAATATTTTAGTTTTTAACATTATTTTTTTAATTTCTAATATCTTTTTACTCTTATGTAATTATAATACTATTTTTGATTTTTTTTATAATATTTATATATTATATATTAATAAATATACCTTAATTTATATATATTTTATAAATGATGATATAGGTATTTTTCAATTTATTTTTAAAAATATAACTTTTTTAAATTATAGTAAATGTATAGTTTTAAAAACTCAAAGTAATTTTAATATTATAAAAATATTTAATAATTTTTTATATACTACTTTTAAATATAAATTTAATAAAAATATATTTTGAGTATTTTGAGAAGTTAATGATATTTTTTCTATAAAAAAAATATTATTAAATTTTTATAGTATTAGCAATTTTAGAGATATTAGTTTTTATTTATGGTATAATAAAAATATTACTAATAGTTATTGAGAAACAATATTATTTAAAAAAAATAGAATGTGGTTTTATAGTTTTTTAGTAAATATAAAAAAATATAATTATACACATAATGTTAAAAATCATAATCCTATTATTAGTAATTTTTTATTATTCAATAATGTATGGTTAAGTACTTTTAAATTTTTATATAAAAATAAACAAAATACAATTATTAAAAAAAATATAACTAATAAACTTCACTTTATATTATGTTTTCAAAACTTAAATTTATCTTTTGTATATAAAAAAATACCTATACTTATTAAAAGTATATGTAGTTTAAATACATATAGACTTTATATGTATAATTCAATAGGAGTTAATTTAACTACTAATATAGAAATAGATAATACAAATAATAATTTTTATATATTAGATAGTATTTTTATAAATAGATCCATAATTATAAAAAAATTAAATAATTTAGAAATTATTGATAAAATTTTAAATAAAAAATTAATTGTTGAAATAAAACTATACAAAAGTTTTTTAAACACAATTAAACAGATATATAAACATGAGGTTTTATTTAAGTTACCTATTAATATTAGTTTTATAGATTATTGATATGTATTTTGATTTTATATAAATTATTTTAGTACCGATCAATTAATAGTAAACTCAACTTTAAATAAATTTTTTATAAAACCAATTAAATATTCTATTTTATTTTTAGAAAATTATTTTACAGTTTTAAATTTTAATAAAATAAAAATAATTGATTTCTTTAATTTAATTAATACTGAAAATTTACAATATAATCTTTTAAATATAAATAGTGATACTACTATATTAGATTTTTATAAATATTTAGAAAATTCAAATTATTTTAAATTCAGTCATGATTTTAAATTTTTTAATCAATTTGTTTATAATGATTATGATACCATAAGTAATGAATATTTAGGTAATTTAAAAGATTTTACTTCAAAAAATAATGATAGCTTATACATTGGTAGTAAAAATGATTTTGATGGTTTATTTACTAGTTTAAGATTTTTTAATTTTAAAGGAAATATTTTAAAAAATATAGAATCGATGTATTTTATTAATAGCTTACATAGTTTTGAAAATAATATTAAATTTTATTTAAAGATAAGTAGTTTATTTAAAAAGGTTATACAAATTTTTCCAATAAATTTAAATAAAAAAGTAATCTATACTGTTAATACTAGTGCTTTTAATTCTATTTTTGAATTTAAACATAAACACAGCTTATACTCATTTTTATATAATAAATTTTTAAATATGAATTATGAGTTAAAATATTTTTTAATAATTAGTAACTTTAATATAAATTTTTGACAATTTGATATCTTAGAAATCTTACCTAGTTTAAAAATAAAAAATAAAATAATTAATGAGTTAATCTATAAAAAAGTAGAAAGATATATTTTTATTAAAAAAATATCTAAAATGCACAATTATGGGACCATAAGATTTAGATACAAATTAATTAGAAATATAATATTTTGAGTCCAAGAACTAAAGCCAACAATGTTAGGTTACCATATTGCATCATATTTTAATGAATTTTCTAACCTCTATTGATTTTCATTACTTGAGCGTCAAAAAATTTTATATATATCATTAATAAATTATTTATTTTTAAAAATTAATTTATTATTTAATTTATTAGCTATCGACCTCGTAAAAATTTCAATTCATATAGTTTATTGAAAAAATATACTATTTATTTATTATAATATTTTTTTTATATTATTTTTTTTTAACCCAATATTAAGTTTTTGACTAGGTTTTAGATGCATGTTTAAACAAATAACTTTAATTTTTTTTTGATTAAAATATATTTATTGATCTGAATTTTTTAATATATATTTTAATAATAGTATTCAAATATCAATTAATAATTTTATGTACGATAGTGATTTATTTGAGTTTACTATAATAACATATTTTAAATTATGGGTACCATTTATTTTTAAATCAACTCAAAATGAATTAATTTTTATTAATATAAAAAATAGTTTAATAGATATAGTACTACCAAGATTTTTTAAATTTTCAGATTTTTATAAAAACATAGTATATTATTTAAATAATTATAAAAATACAATAAATACTAATTTTAAGATTAGTATTATTATTTTTATTGAAATTATTAGTTTTTTTGAGTATTTACAAATACCTATTTTAGTTATCTTTAATCAAATATCTATTGAATATTTTGATAGTGAAAGTTTTCATAACTTAAACAATATGTTATTTATTTTTGAAATAATAGATGAAATTTTTGAATTTTCATTTAATACTTTTGTTTTTGCAATAAATAATTTTTTTGAATTTCGTGGACAAATACTTTGACTGAATTTTTGTATTTTATTTGATTTTATATTTGAACGATTATCTGAGTTTGATAGTCTAAGTGATGTTAATCCTTTTAGTGATATAATAGAACTTATTTTAATTATTTTTAGTAACTTATTAAAAGGAAATACTATTTTTAATATAAATTATTTAAATTTTATACATATTGAAGATTTACAGGGAAGTTTTTTATCGAGTAACTCTATTCCAGATGACTATGAAATGCATACAGCAGCTTTGGATCATAAGTTTACAAATAATGATGGATTTCATGGTCTTTCCGATATAGATAAATCTGATAGCTTTGAATTTTTAGGTTGAGGTTTTGAAAATGATCTAGGTACAGATCCAGGAAATGAGTTTTCAACTATAAATGATATGTTTGAATTTCCATCAGAAATAGATGAATTTGTATTAAATGATATTAGTGATTTTTATCATTCAATTTTTGGATTAGATAACCCTAAAATAGGTGAAATAGCACCATCATTTGATATAACACTACCTATAAACTCTTTTTGAATTTTAGGTATTATTTATTATAATCCAACTACTGGTGGTTCTATTTTTTTAAATTTTAATGCCCTTTTAGATTTTATAAAAATATTATATTTAGATAGACGTATAAGTTTATTTTCTAAAATTTATGAAATAGTAGATTATAGGATATTTCAGTTTACTGAAAATTATTTTATTTTTACAAAATTAAAGGTAAATTATTTTTTTATAGATTTTTTACAAATTATAGAATCGGTTTATTTTAAACCCTTTGATATTTGTGATTTTATTTATTTTTACTTAATTTTTTTATTAAATTATTTTGGCATTTGAATACCAATAGCACTTTATTTAATTTTTATTTATTTTGGAAAAATAAATACATATTTTGAAAAAACTCAAAGAATGCACTATTATACTAATACAGTATTACAATTATTAGCACAATTATATAGTTATAGTTTAGTAAGGTTTATTTATTTTTATATATCTAATATTTATTTATTTCTAAAAATGACATTTTCTATTATTATTATTTTAAGTATTTTATATATATTTACAGAAGGTTTGCATATTTTTAGTATACTTAGAGTTTATTCTATAAATCAAGAATCTTTAATTCAAATCAATGGATTATTTTTTAATTTAGAAAGAGATCCTTTTGTTGAAAAGCATATACCTATAGATGAGGTTTGGGATCAGTTTAAGTATGAATCAACAGTTGATGATGAATGATCTAGAATACATTATAACAGAGAACATTCTGAAATTTTAGGAGGGAAAAGTAAAGAACACTCAACAGTTATAGATAATATAGGTTTTAGTAAAAAATTTAATTTTAACCATTATTTTGATGATAGCCTTTCTGATTATCTAACACCAGCAGAGTCAGTTAGAGATATACCAGATCAAATACATAATAAAATTCCAGATGAAAGTGCATTTATACCTAAATTTATATATGAAACTGAACTTGAACGTGAATTTTTTAGAGAGTCTGAAATGTATGGTGAAGAGGTAGAAGGTTCATTAGATTGAGAAAATAGGTCAGACTCCACTATAAAAAATTTTGCCCAAGATACTAGACGATTTAATTATTTTTTTGAAACTCCTGAAGTAAATAGCAATGTATACATGTTTCCATTTACCTTTTTTGCTAAAAGTAGTGATGATACTTGAAATGATAATTTATATGAAGCTTTAGTTTTAAATATTAGTGATCCAAAATGGTTATGAAATGAGGTAAATATTTTATCTATTAAAGATCAAAAACCAATAGCACTAACAACAACAAATGCACAATTAATTGATCCTATACAAATAAATAATAATTTTGAAAAAACTAAAAGTATAGTTGCTGATAATAGAATAGGTAGTTTAATAAATAGAGGTCGTGGTAAAATGAGTCAATCACCATTATTAGATTTTTGATATGAAGACCCAATAACTAATTTACCTATAGATAATTATATAACGTTTGGCTCATCTATTGGAACTAGGTCTAATTCAATTACTACTATAAACGATGCCACTAAAGATATTATAACTCAATATACTAAATATTCAAGCGATGCTTTAGTAAATGATAGTATTTATTTTAATTTTGTAACTAAAGATAATATACTCCCTATTAATTTTTATAAAAGTGAAAGTTTAATCTTAGAAAATTTTTTTGATACTATATATAATACAAAATTACCAAATTTACATAGTAAAAATTATGCTACAATAACAGAAAATAGAAGAAATAGGTTTAATCGTAGAAAATCTAATAATTTTTCTAATTTTGATAATTTTAATCCAAAAATGGGTAGATATTGATTACTAGAGAATAATTTTAAAATAAAAAAATTTGTAACAGATGGTATTCCTGAAGGTTATTTTAATGTAACATCTTATTCTTATATGGATTTAAGTAACAACAGTGAAAAAATAGATATTGAAAATAGTCAAAATCTAAGTTTAGAAAACTTAAGACGTAGGGATTTACAATATAAAAAATTAGAAGGAACTGATCCAATTACTATATATTATGAAGAAATACTTAATGATGATGTTGATAAGCTATTATACTATAATTATGAGTATGTTAATGGTCATGAGGATAATTATTCTAAATTATATAAAAACGATGAGTATATGTTAAAATTTAATATTTCTGAACCAAATGAATGATGAACGCCTATAGTCTATCCTGAGTATAGGTGAAATGTTCTTGGTGAATTTACAAACTACGAATCACCATATATAGATTTTGAATTACCATTAACTGAAGATACCGTTGAAAAATACGTAGCTCAAAATAATTTAGATAAGTCTATCATAAAAAATTTAATAGGTTTAAATATATCTGAACTTAGCGTTAAAAAAAAAAAATTTAATAAAAAAAAAAAATATAACTTCTTATCGAATCTTTTAATAAAAAATATAAATCAAAAAATAATACCTAAAAATATTAATACATATAAAAATATAAATTCATTAAAATTAAAAAATAAAAATATTTTAAATAATTATAAACAAAATTTTAAATTTGATAATGAGATAAGTCAATGATTTAATAGAGGTCCTATTTTTAAAACTACAAAAAAATTTGATAAAAATTTACTAACTTATAGTAATTTAGTTTGGTATGCAGATAAATTTATTATAAAACCTACAAATAATTTTATTTTTGAATATTTTACTATAAAAAATACAATTTTTAAACAATTACAAAAAAAATACAATAATTTTAATAATGGTATAACTAAAAGTACTATTTCTAATACAAATCATTTATTTTATTATAAGAATTGACCGTATAGTTTAAAAAATAATTTTATACAAAATAGTCCAAATTTTAATAAAAAATTAAGAAGATATATAAAAAAAAGTTTTAATTTTCAAAATTTAGATAAAAATAATATAAACTTATTAAATGAATTTAATAATACTACTAAACTAAAAATAAAAAATATTAGTTTAGACACAGAAATATTTGATTTACTTGCTAAAGTAAAATTTAATAAGACTATTTTTTTAACAGATTTAACTATTAAGCAGCCAAATACTAATAGTTTAAAAACAAAATTTAAATATTTTGTAAATATAATTAATATTAAAAATAAACAAGAGGATAAAAATAATCTTAAAATAATACAAAATACGTTTAATAATGTAGATAATTTATTATTTATTAAAAAAATAAAAAAAAAACAAATAAAAAAAAGTATGGGACAAAAAATAACAACATTTGATAAAAATTATAAACTTAACTTAAACTTAAACTTTTATTTAAAAAAAAATGATATATATCTTAAAAAAAATAATCTTTTAGAAAAAAAGATTGATAATATTTTAGATTCAAGTTATCTTACAAATGATATTTATCATAAAAAAATACAACAATATTTATTAGGATTCGAGTCATCACCAAAAATTAATTATAAAAAACCTAACAATGATTTCAAAGAGCTTATAAATATTGTTTATTTAAATAATAGTTGATCTATTGATAATAAAAATAAATTAATGTATAAAATTTTTAATAAAAAAAATAATTATGATCTTATAAAAAGTTATTCTTTTTTAAAAAAAAATAATAAATTGAGTGATAATTTAAAAAATAAACTAATAAAATCTACTTGAAAATCTAGAAAGTCTAGAAAATTTTATGATACATTTGGAACGAGGGCTACAGGTGAGTATTGACCATTAAGTTTAAGGATGTCAGCACTTATTTTACCAAAATATTCAGAAAATCCTATATTTTTAGATGATGAGGAAGCAAATCGTGAAAATATTGAAATGCTAAATTCAAATTTTTCTAGAAGATTAAATAATTTATCAGTTTTAGAAAATAATTTTTTAAGAAACCATACAGATTTTTTAGAATATGTTTTAAATCCATGAACATATGGAAGAACAATGACAGATCCACACTTTCATGATGAAAATGATTTATTAGACTTTGACTATTCAGATATGGATTTTGATGATGCACTTGTAAATCCATTTGATTTAGAATTGGATGATGATTTTTCTGATATGGATAATTTTATATATAATAAAAAACATTCCAACTCATTAAATAATGATAATGATGATCTTTCAGAATATGAATTTTTAGGAGAAGAGTGACGAAGGGGAACTTTAGATACTAATATTAATAGGGGTTATATTTGGAGTGAGGATGATTTAGTTGGTGAAATTGGAAGGTTTGGATATTGGGATGGTTTTAAATTAGTTGGTGGTGATAATTATTTATCATCTGTAAATTCTAAATATAATAAAAAACTACAATCTATATTAAATTCTAACTATATGTTACAAAAAATAAATTGATATCAACCAACATGAATGAACTTAGAAGGTTTAAGGGTAAAAAAACCATGAGGTTTTGATTTTAATACTAATTATAGGTGAAGGGGTAGTCAACATTGGAGTTTACAAAAGAATACAGAATCTATTATAGATTTATTTTCTTTAGGTAATTTTAGATTATTTAATAATCATAAAATACCATTATATAAAGAACATAGGGTTAAATTAAATCAAAACAGTACTAATAATTTAAATATTAAAAATATAAATAAAAATATATTTAATCTTAATAATAAAACTAATACCTATAGAAAAAATATAAATGAATTTAAGTATTTTAATCCAAAAAATAGTTATATTTCTGAAAATAGAGAAAATATTAGTAAAGTATTAAAAAGTGATAATTTTTTAATTACTAAGAATTTTAAAAATAATGTTATTAATAATGCTAAGTTATTAAACTTAGGAAATATTGATTATAAATCAATAATTAATGAAAAAAATAAAGGAAATTTTTATAAATTAATGTCAAGTCCAGAACATTATCAATCAACAGCAGATATTAATTGGGACTCTGAACTAAAACATGATTATAAAACAAAGTATTTTCAATATGGTAAAGCTGTAAAATCAATTGAACAGCATTCAATATTACAAAATTACTATAAAAATTATATATCAATATATAATAGAGCTATAACACCTAAACAAGCTAGTGATTATTTTTGATATACTTATAAAAGTTTAAAAAAAAATAAATTAAAAAAGTTTTATAATAATTATAATTTTTTAAGTAGAAATTCTTCCACTACAAATAAACTAATTACCGCTAATTGAGATTCTTTTATAAAACAACCAAAATCAGAATACTTTGAAATTATTAATGATAATCAAGATAATTACTCAAAACCAAATATAAATAAATTATCTAACTTAGGAAAAAGTTGAATTTCTAAATTTATTTGAAAAAAAATGAATAAAAATAAATATGGTTTCTCTGCTGCAAACTTTGAAACTTTTGATGGTATTGAGTTTTCTTTTGAAAATATAAGTTTTAAAAATATATTAAAAAAAAAAAATGTAAAAATAAGGAATAAATATAATAAGTTTCTATCAGAATCTAAAAAAGATATTAATAAATTTCCAGTTTTTGAATTTAAAAAAAAAGTTTGATCAAAAATATTTAATATAATGGAGCGTGGAAATTCTATAATAAAGAACAAACCTCTTTGATATAATAAGACAAAGTTAAAAAAATATAAGACATTAAGATTAGGGCTAGAAAACTATGTGTTTGATTATCTTTTTGGAGGATACTCTAAAAGAAAAAAATTTAAGAATAAATTATTTGATGAATCTAGTGCAGCAGCAAGATTTGATGCCATTGAAAGCTTATTGATGAGACATGGTAAAATTACAGATTTAGATCGCCAATTAAATAAATTTAGATATAGATTTATTTCAAATTTAAATCTATCAAGTGCAATACGAAGTATCTATGAGATTCCATTTGACTTTGAGTTTAATAAGATAAATAGTACTAATGAAAGCACTTTTCAAGATAATAATATATTAGATGGTATTGGTAATTCAGAATATGTTGGTAGTACTTTATATAAATTTTTAAAGTCAAATTTATATAAAAATAATAATTTTTTAACTAATATTGCTAATCATTCAGATATAGTAAAAAATCAACATATTAAAAGATTTGGAAATATATCTTATAATAGTACACCAGATAGTATAGATGTTAGTAAAAATCTATTAGAATACTTAAATTATCAAGATGCTAATCAAAAATTAGATAATTTAAATATAAATATTATTTTAAATAATTTAAATTATCCTAATACTAGCTTTAACTATCAAATAAATACAGATGATAATATTTTTAATTTTAATGATTATGAGTCTATAAATAAAAACTTTTTTTATACAAATATGAATGTAGATAATATGCAAAAATGAGCTATAAGTAAAAATTATTTAGATGGATTAATTAGTAGTAGTAATAATTCTGGAATAAATTTTTATGGAGATACTTATAATAATTTTGAGTTAAATTTTGACAATTTCAATTATAAAGAATCTAATAATTTAACTAGCCTGTCATCTAATATTGATGAAGATGATAATATTGTGGATAGTCAATTAGATAATGAGTCAACTTTAGATGATTTTATAGATAATACTGAAATTTTAGATAATGATGTAGATGTTGAAACTTATTATAATAAAAAAATAAATACTAATTATTTTAATAATATTTATTTTAAAAGTTTTGGATCTACTAAACCAAATAATTTATCAAGAAAAATAATAGAAATTAGTGAAAATTTAGATTTTGATAATGATTTATTTAATAACTTATCTATAAATTATAATAATTTAGATTCAAATTTTAAATTATTTGAAAATGATAATAATTTTAGTACATACAGTATTTATAATAAAAATATTTATAATTTTAAAAAAAGATTATTTAATTATTATATAACTAATAGTAGGTCAAAAAAAAATTTTTTAAGAGATAGGCTTGGTTTTTTCTCAAATAATCAAAATTATATAAGTACACCTATAATAGTACATAGCAATATAAGCGAATCATCAAATATGGATATAGAAAAATTACCAAATTTACCAATAGATAGTGATTTTATTTTTAATTATGAAAAAAAAAATATAGATCTTTTACAGAGTAAAGTTAAGTTGAATAATTTATCAACTATAGTCAAAAAAAATCAAAATAATAAAAAAAGTCTATTTTTTTTTAAAAATATAAACCTAAATAGTCCATCAATATTTAATCAAAATAATAATAAATTGTTAAATAGTACAGACTTCAATATTACAAAAACAAAAATTTTTAAAATAAAAAATAATAAATTATTAGATACCGGTTTGGATGGGTTTAATTTAAATTCTGAGTACTTAAAAAATAAAGTACTTAACTTAAATTTTAAAATTTTTGGAATATCTAAATTATTTAATATTTTTTCTAATATAAATTATTTAGATAAAAGTAGAAAAATTGATCCAGCTTTTGGTAGTTATAGATTTAAAGAGTATAATACTAGGGGTAGTTTACGTAAAATGAAATTTTTAGATAAACACAGTATAAAAAAATTTGGATATAGGAATGCTTTTTACTTTGGGTTAAGTAGACCAACTCTTAGCTATGGTAATAGTCAACTTACAAAAGAAACAGTAAAACACTTTTTTAAGTTTAAAGATAATCGTGGTTTTGTTGAAAAAAATATTACTGGTTTTTTTAATAACGATACTTTTAATAATAAGTCACAAAAAGAATATATAAGTACTGTTTCTATACCAGTATCAGTTGATTTTTCTAATTCAAATGAAAATAATTATTTTATTTTTAATAAGTCAAAAAATTACTTATTAAACGATACTGATTCAATAATTAATTATGCTGAAACCGGTGATACTCGAGTAGTAGAAAATAATATTCAAAATCCAAATAAAATAAATAATAGTTTAGAGCTTTCAAATATCTTTAGAACAGCAAGTAAAAGGATAGGTCCTGATAAAAAAAAAATAAATAAAAATGGTTTTAAAATATACTCAGCAACAGAATCTATATACCCATTACCAGTAATAAGATCATTAAGTATTGATTCAAAATTATTTAATAAAATAAATAGTTTACGTATATATGGTATTGGTAGATTACAAGATTATTTATATCAACCAAAATTAAAACAAATTTTAAAAAATCAAAATAATTTTTATAATTTTGATTATGATTTTTGAAAAAATGATATAGATGTATCTGATGATATTTTTTTACATAAATTTGAAGATGGGGATGATGAATTTTTAAGAGATGATGATGATGAAAATTTTATACAAGAGGATCATGAAAAGTTTATAAGTATACCTGAAGATGTAGCTATTACATTTAATGTTGTAGATAAAAAAAATAAAAATCTATTATTACAAGACAATAAAAAAAATGAATTATCTTTTGATGAAATACTTGAATCAAATATAGAGCATTCATTAATTTTAGAAAATAATAAAAATTTTAATCCAGTTTTTGATGTAGATACGTATAGTGAGTTAAATTATTTAGATACAATAGAGGATAAAGAGTTTTACCACGACAATATTGAGTTTTTTAATTTTTCGAACTACGATGAGAAGTTTAAAAATCAAGCTATACAACAAAAAATAATTAATATTGGCTCAGAGAATATATCTGATATTTCAAATAATAATTATATTGTAAGTCAAAATGATTATTTAAAAAAATATAATTTAAATGATTTCTATTTTAATTTAGATGGGTTTGATAATATTTTAGATCAAAATGAGTATGTTTACAATGAAAATTTTTTAAATAATTATAAAAATATAGATAATGATGTTTATGTAGATAAGAATTCATGATTATTTTCTATATATAAAGATACTAATACTCTTCAAGATAATTTTAGACAACAACTCTGAGCTGAAAATATTGATACTGAAACTGAACAAAATATATTTGAAATATCAGATTTAAATTTAGAATTAGTTAAACAAAATAATTTAGAAATACTTTTGGGATCGATAATTGATGAACAGAGAATAAATAAAAATTGAAATTTTATATCACCAATAAATAATAATTCCTTTTTACAATCAAGAAATGTTACTGTTAATAAAAATAATACTATTAATATAGAGCCTCTTGATGAGTTACAATCAAAAGTAATGGTGGATGCTAATACATTAATTGATGATCTTGGTGCATTTAAAAATTTTAGTGATGATCTTGAAGATCAACAAGATTTTTTATTAAAACGATTTGAAAATTTAGAAATACCAGCTCAAATATATGAGGATATGCTTTGAAAAAATAATAGTAGAAATTGAGGAACTATTTTTTTTAGTTTAAGTAGTTTAAAAAAAAGAACTGAAAATACCGATATTAGCAATTCTATATATTTAAATAAAAATAAAAGTAAAAATATACCTAAATATGCAATATCTAAAAAAATATCTGAAAAATCTAACCTTAATGTTTTATTTCTTAGATCTAATTTTGAGTACTTAAAAAACTGATACTTAAAACGAAGTTATTGGCTAGATATTCTTGATGATTCCTCAATTATTGATGAAGATTTTGATGATATTCAAGTATTTGAAAGTGTAGAAAATGATGAAACTACACTATTAAAAAAATTAAGAAATTCCAATTATTTTCAAATTGATGATTTAAATAATAAATTAGCTTCGTATTTTATTAAAAAACAATTTGATATTATTAGTAAAAATGGTGAAGATTCTTTTAATAGAATAAATAGTTTAATAAATAATAATACTAATGATTTTGAATACTATAAGAATTTAAATTTTAATAAAACTAATGATTTTAAGTTTTTTTGAAATTTAAGTAATAAGTTAAGTAATAAATCAAATTGAATTTTAAATAAATTTAGTAAAATTAGACAAAGATCTCTATCGGAAAAAAATAATAATATATTATTTATTAATAGTTTAAAAATTAGAAATGCATTCACAATATTAAATAAAAATATATTTAATTTAAAAAAAAATAATACATATAGTAAGAATATTGTTGGAAGTTTTTTACGAAAGGCTAATTCTTTAGTAAACGGTCATATTGGGAGAAGGAGGTATAGGAAATTAAAAAAAAAATATTGATATAGGCTTGATATTTTAGAAAAATATATAGAAAATATAAAAAAAAATACTACAAATAATAATAATTATTTAAAATATTTTAGAATTTTACCACAAAATATAAGTAGAGTTAATATAAAACCAATTCATGTTAATTTAAATATTAATCTATTAAAAAACTATACAAATAACTATCTAACATATAAGAATATTGATTTTGATGAAAATTCTAATATAGATATGAATTTAGAAGATAAAAATATTAGTTCAAATACTAATATTATAAATTTAAAAAAATATAAAACAAAAATTAAAAATACACATAATTTATCAATGGATTTTCAGATAAATAAAAGAAATGGTATGCATTTATTAAATCAAATTGTAGATAATTCTAAATATAGTAAATTTTATAGTATATTTTCTAATAATTTTAAAAATAATAGTATAAATACAATAAGTTTTTTAAATAATAATTTTGAATTTTTAGAAAATGCAAACTATTTATCTCATAAGTTTACTAATGCTAGTTTACTCGATTTTAAAAAGACTATTTTAGATAAAAATTATTTAAATGATGATAATGAGATTGATGATTTTGAGGAAACAGATGACCCATATGCAGTATTTTCAAAAATAAGAAATAACATGCCAAAATTACAATTAAATAAATTTGGCAATACCTATTTACCATTAAATGTTGTATCCACATTTTTAAATAAACTTCCAAATATTGATCTACATGACTATTTAAATGAAACTCATAAGCCTGTAAATTTTTATAATACAGCAATGGTTATGAGTAGTGATATTTCACTTTTAAACAATAATGCTAGATTTTTAACACGTATTGGTAATAAATCGTTTGATAAGCTTAATTCTATAAATTTTTTTAAAAAAATAACAATGATTAACCAATTTACAATATATCATAAAAAATTAAAGAGACCTGGCTTAGATTTAAAAAATAAATATTCAAAAATCCCAATAGATCCATTTAAGGGATTTTCTACCCTTGAAAATTTAAATACCCGTAGTAACTTTTATGGATTAGGTAGTAATATTTATAAAAATAGTCCAGCTAATAGAAGATCGTTTGATTTAGCTTTACGAACATTTGGACCAGATATTAGGACAAATTCAACATTAAGGGGATACGGTAGGTTAGATCATATTACTGATTTTAATTTAAATAGTGAAGAAGATTCTGGTTTACATAATAATTTAGGATATCCAGTAATTAATGAACAAAACTTATACGTTTATGATCTTCCAGATATAGTACCAACTTGAAATGATTCAGATTTATCAGATAAGTTTATTGGATTTACTTGAGATGATGAAGATGATGATTTTGATAATGAACCTAATTTTTTAGAAAATCTAGTTGATATGGATATTTCAAGTTTTGGAAATGGTATTTTTCCAATATTTAATTATATTGAGAATAGTTCAGAAAATATTGATGAGATGTGAGAAAACTCAAATTTTAATAGTGATTTTTTAGAAAATATTGGTGAACTTTTTAATTTTAGTTTACCAATTGATGAGAGAATAGATTATAATATAGAACCAAATTATAAAAGACCATTACAAATTTGAAATAGTACTATACCAAAAAAATACTTAACGTGGGATGAAGATGATGTTAGAGCAGAAATAAAAACAGATACTATAAATATGGGAAGTGACTCAGATTTTTGAATTAATTTAATAGGGACCGATATAGTTAAATATGGATTAGATGCTGATTCATTAAGTAGTACTTTAAATATAGACTTACCATATGATGTTGTTTCTAATTTTGATTTGACATCTGATATTGATAGGCTATGAGAAACATATCAGTCAGATAATATATCTGGTTTAATTTTTGAAAAAGAAGTAACCTCGCCGATAAGTAAAGATATAAATGAAAAAAATATTGGACCATTGGGTTATGAAGAAGGTGACGCTCTTTATGATAATAAAATGTTAAATAGGGGTTGATTTCCAGAAAAATTAGCTTGAAATTGAGGATTGCGTGGTCAATCAAAAGTTGGTAGTGATTCTTCTACATTAGAAATTTTATCAGACTATACAACATCATTTTCACATGAACTTGAAAATTTTGGTTTTGATGCAGATTTAGAGGCTTTAAAAAGTCTAGGGTGAGCTGGTAATAGTAATATAGTATTTAATTCTATTGATAATATTATAGAGGGTTTAGGTATTGAAGAAAATGTACCATTTAATCCTAAAACAGCAAAAATGCTTTGAGAAATGGAAGAGTATTTATCTAGACATACCTATGATAATTTTAGGGATAGGGATAAATTTACATATACTGAAGATGATGAGGATGAGTTTTTTTGAAATTGAAAAGAACCGTATGAGTATCATCAGTTTAAAGATGATTTGTTTAATACACTAGGATTAAATAATTATATTGCTGAAACAGAATCTTGAAAAAATTCAAAATATTTTGGAAATATAGATAGTGCATTTATTTATGGCACATCATTACCACTTGCAGATAATGAATTATATGATGGCATTATTAGTGATTTTTCAAATTTTTTATATGAAAAATTACCAATCGATCCAATAAATAACTTAAAACAAAAATATTTTCCTTTAGTTACAAATAATTTATATGTAAATGATGATTATGCAGACTCCTCAATTCCAGAATTTTCAAGTTATGTTTTACTATCACAATTAAATACATATAAAACAAGAAAATGACCTAAAAATTTAAATAAAAAAGAAGAAGATTCGCATTTTCAAATACAAGAAACCTTTAAACCTAAGGATTCATTTAGTTTTTCACCAGATAATGAAAGTTTTTTAAAGTTTGATCCTGAATGGATAATTAATGGTGAGGGTTGATTAGGAAATAAAGGATCAACTATACCAATAATTAGTGAAAAAAATATACCGAATACTTATATTGATCCTATTAATTCTATAATTACTCAGCCTAAGGGTATACATAGTTTTAAACTTCAAGATGAGTTTGATTCTTTTGGTGGTTTTGATAGTCCATATTTTAGTTTATCTGATTATCAAAATAATAGAATAATTAGAGGTAGAGATAATGATGTTTCTAATTTTCCTATAAATTCTGGTTGATTTGGTAATTCTATATATTTACCTAAGATTAATAATGTCAATTTTAAATATATAATTGGAAATAGATCCAGCTTTGATTTTTTAGAAGAATTTAATTCAAATGCTGGATTTAATTATTCAAATTTTGATACTAATCATGAAATTAATAAACCATATGCATTAGATGCATCTAGTACAAATTTAGAATTTTCTAATATATTAGAAGATAATCCTGATTTTTTAATTTTTAATAGTACATTACTTAATCAAAGAGATCTTTGATGAAGAGCAGTTAACGGTGGTTATTTAAATAGTAGTGCAAAACAGGAGTTGTATTCTAGTTTTGTTGAAGATAATGATGATAAATATAGAGATTTTTTAACATCATTTGACTATAGAATTTTTGGTAAAAGTTGAGTTAATCCACAAAATGTAGAAATGCCAATAAAGTCCTTTAATTTTTATGGAGATCTTCAAATTAATGATTGACTTTTATATAAAAAAGGTTCTACTTTTTTAGAAAATTTTGATACTGAAAGTAATTTAAATCCAATATTATCTGATTATACTTATGGTTTTTTTAAAAATTCTAGATCAAATTTTGATCTAAATTTAGATTTTTATAGTATTCAATTACGAGTTTTTTTATATAAAATTTATAATAGTGGGATTATTTATTTAACCTATCCATATTTAAATTTTAATGCTAAAATTATTATAATTTATTATAATATTTTAAATATTTTCATTTTAAAATTAGAATTAATTTTTTTTTTATTAAAATTAACTTGTAATTTAAGTATTAAAATTTTTTTTTATACAAATTATTATATACTTAATATATTTATTAGTTCTTTTAAAATTATTTATAATTCATTATATTATTTATTTTTATTTTTTAATAAAATACAATTATTAGTTTTTAATAGTGATACCTTTTATTCTAGTAATTTATTAATAGAAATTCTATTTGATTTTTTTTTTTTTTTTAAAAATTTTGATAAAAATATAATTATTTTTTTAACTATATTAATAAAATATTTAATTTTATATGTACTTTTAATATTTACATTACTTTTTTTTTAAAATGTTTAATTTTAATACATTATTAACTACTAATTTATTTTCAGCATTAGAACAATTTGAAGTTTTAACATTTAGAGGCCCAGAATTGGGATTAAATTTAAAGTTAATTTCATATTTTTTACCAAAAGAATTATTTAATAATTTAAGTATGAGTTTATTTATGTTATTTTTTGTTTTATTTAATTTATGTGATTTAAAAAAATTTATACCAAGTTTTTTTTTAAATGATATTTATAGTGTAGGTGAAAATAATGCATTACATTTATCATTTTTTAACTTAAATTCAAAAATTGATAATAATAATTTTAAAACAAATATTATTACTGATTTTGGTAATGATTTAACTTTAGAAGCTTCATTTATTATCTATAGTTTAACTAATTTTGTTTATTATCAAATTTTAGAAAATTTAGTTTATTTTAAAGCAATATTTTTAAATTATTCATTAGCTTTATTTATTTTTTTACTTTCTTGTAATTTATTTGGAATGGTACCATATTCTTTAACTATAACAAGTTATTTAATTTTAACATTAAATTTAAGTGGTATGTCTTTTTTTGCAAATTTAATAATAGCTTTAAGAATACATAAATTAAAATTTTTTAAATTTTTTGTACCTAACGGTGTTTCTGGATTACTTGTTATTTTAATGGTTGTTATAGAATTAATTTCTTATGTAGCTAGATTATTTAGTATGGCTATTCGTTTATTTGCAAATATGCTTTCTGGACATGCCTTAATTAAAATATTATCAGGATTGGTATTTTTATCATTTTCAGATATATATCTGTTTGGTATTGTTAATATTTTTTTTAATTTAATTTTATTATCTGTAACTGCTTTGGAGGTTATTGTTGCAGCTTTGCAATCTTATGTTTTTGTTGTATTATCGGTTGTTTATACAAACGAATCGATTATTTTACATTAATCATTTTTATATGTATTTAGATCCAGGAGTAGTTTTAAATGCAGCTTTTATAATTTTTGTTATTTATTTTTTTATTTAAAATTATAAACATTACTTTTATTTGCGTTATATTTGTTTTAGTTTTTTAACTAATTTATTTTATTTCTATGAAAATTAATATTAATCAGCATTTTAATAAAAATATTTTATATACTTCATATTCTTTAATTTTTATAAATACATTTATAAATAATGATTTTAATTTAAATACTAGAAAATATAATATTTTAAAAAATTATTATTTTATATATAATTCAATTTGTTTTACAAATTATAAAAATAATAAAAATAAACTTATTTTTTTTTTTAAAAATAAAATACATAATTCTTCAAAATACATTTCTAATTTTGGTCAACGTACCTATAAAATAATAAGTTTTGGTAAATTAACATGATATTGAGTTTTTAAAACATTATCTAAAAATAGGTTTTTATTAAATTATAAAGAATATAAAAATTTTTTTATAAAAAATAAATTTAATAAATATGAATTATCTCTAAAAAAATATGAAAAAAATTACAATAATTGGATTTTTTTTATAAATAAATATTCAAAAATATTTAAACATTTATTTTTTTCAAAGACATTTAAAAGACAATTTAAGAGTTATACTAATCATTTACATATGGGTCGTTGGTTAAAAAGAAAAACACAACGACTTTTTTTAATTTTTGGAAAAACATATAGAAGAATGGTTTTTACATTTAAATTTAGAGTTAGAAAACGTAGAAGAAGAACTAAAATACCATCATTATTACCTATAAAAAATTTTAGAAAAAAAACTAAAAGAAATAAATTAAACTTTAGCAGTAGAAGGTTATTACTAAAAACAGCTGTTATTGAAACTTTACAAAATATTAATCATTATAGAAAAAAATTAAAAAAAAATTTATGAATGTTAAGAGTAGCTAAAATAAATTATTTTAATAAATTATCTATCAACTATAGTAGATTAAATTTTTTAAATAAAATTATAAAAAATAGAGGTAATTCTATTAATTTAATATTTAGTAATAAAATTAAAACAAGTAAAAATTACTATAGTAGTAGTTTTAATTTTATATATCCAAAAAATAAGATAGAAATTGAGAATTTTAATAATTTTTTTTATTCTTCAAAAGAATTAAGTAATAGGTTTAGTAATGTAAGTGTTAAAAATACTAAATTTTTTAATTTATTTTTAAAAAATTATAAAAAAAAATTTATAAAAAATTATAATTATAAAAAATTAAAAGATATTGTTAGTAATAATTTTGTTAATAATAAAAAAAAAATAAATATTAGTTTTTTTAAAAAGTCAAAAAATTTAATTTTTTTTAAAAAATTAATAACAAGAGGTAAAATTTTTTTTAAGTTTAATACTAAAATAAATAGTATTTTATTATGAAAAAAAAATAAAAATCAAATTATATTAAAAAAAAAAAATTTAAAAATAA
>Ga0131853_10005515_pt1 | contig 22836 bp, 14 predicted proteins | sample TergutLab28metaG_FD_92764 | JGI IMG/M metagenome (GOLD analysis project Ga0131853, IMG submission 92764) | Labiotermes labralis P1 segment gut microbial communities from Petit-Saut dam, French Guiana - Lab288 P1 (version 2) (version 2) | ecosystem: Host-associated > Arthropoda: Insects >...
CTCCATCCTCTGTGACACGTACGAGATCTCATGCCCACCTCATCTCCCACATCCCCACTGTACACAGTCCATATTAAATTTTGTATAACTACTTTCTAAGGATTCATGTACAACCTGAAGATGGGTATTATCAAGAGCCAAAACATGTAGTTGTACCTTAGGTAGTAAATGTAAATACATCTTACCATCAAATAAAATAAAGTTGTGTTAGACTAGGACATACAGTCCACTCTATTAAAAAACCATTAAATTACAGCATAAGAAGACTTTGTAGTAGCTGGAAAATGTGTCATTATAGCAGATACTCATTATAGTCCAATTTGAAACTGGCAACATAAATGTCACATCCCTCCACTTACAGTTAGTACAGTATATCTAATAGCATAAGTGATGTAACAGCATCAACACACATGCACACTTACATGTGTGAGGTTTTCTTGTAACAGTTCTCATGCCGTGTAGCATCCTTGAGTTAGAGAAACTGCAGCTAGTACAAGCCGAAAGGTAGCACCAAGATCAGTTAAAGATATATAAGAAACTTTCCAGTAGTTTGAAATAACAGAAGAGTTAACAAAGACAGGCAGTCTTACTGAATAGCTATACTACATACAGTGAAACCTCGATTTTACATGTCTGAAGAACCACTGAAAATAAATGTAACATCTGGGACATGAAAATTTATACAGCTATTGAAATTAAATACAATGAATTAATACAATATTACTTTAACAATGTAGTCTAGTTGAGCGTGCACTGGATTACACATGTATTCCAGTTCACTGCATCCACATTTTTGTTGTAGTCAGATGTTTCTTCACATCCTGCTGAACCCTGCATACTTTGTTCTCATTACTACTGACAGTAAGGCATTGTGTATTCCTTCTATGCATGAAGTGGACACTTTTCCATGTCACACATCACGTTCAGTGCAGTAACCTGGCTCAGCTACCAACACTGGTCCAGACCTCACCACCACATTGTAAGAATGGATCAATGTCCATAGCTCAGCTGGCTTACTGCACTGTACACAATGTGTAACATGTATGACACAAACACAACCCTAGTGGCTGATAGCTGTAACTGAAAATCACTCTTTACTCTTAATTTCCTACTGAAAATTACTTGAAATGTTGCAAAATGACAATTTATGCTCAACTTGAACACATAATTGAGGAAGGAATATTTGATGTTGCTCCAATGGAAGTTTTGGCCATATGTAATCAAGGAGAACGATTCAAAGGAACACAAAACTAATGTTCCACTGTATAAGATATGTATGTTAATGGTGCATTGTTAAACTGTCACTACAACTTACTACTCCTAACAAGCTGTACTTGTACTAATGGGCTTTCACTGTACATGATCTAAAGAAGTGTATTTTAAATGGGACTAGTTTGGCAACAGTGGGTTTCACATCTGCACTGCTTGTAAATACAGCACAAGGAGGTGCATCTTAACAATAACACATGAAAAATAGAGTGCACTTTGCTAATGTTGTTGGTGTATGACAACTGATCTACATTCAGGGATATAAATATGAAGCTTTCTCTGACAAAGGAAAACTGAATAAACCATATTCTCAGCAGCTCACATGGTCTATTTGCTTGGCTTTTGACTACTTCACCACAATGTGGCTAGTACTTACAGTATGTACCATCCAAAAAAGAAGGTTGTGTGATGGTGAATGATGCATTGAGACTGATGTGGAAGGAATGGTCATAACTAATTACAAGGTATTATTTCAGGTATCACCTGAATGAACTGACAAAAATTATGAAAAATCTCAGTCAGGCTGGCTGATGATAAGCCACTATGTGTCACCACCTAGCCTATCTGCCCTTTCTGATGAGTGCACCTTACCTATGTCCTTCAAAAGCTGCCACTAACAGTGGTGTCATTCCATCTTTATCCTGATGATCAACTGCTGCCCCTCGTTCAAGCAAAATATTCACAACCTATTAAAGAAACAGTAATCAATAGACATACATACATAAGCGTGCGTGCGCGCGCGCACACACACACACACAAACAAATACATACATACTTACATACACAGATACCCTTATACAATTTACTGCAACCATATTATCCTTGAGTGGAAAGTTCAGAACTCAAAATGCCTGCAATATTGGCAGTTTGCCTGCAATTCCATGCTACAGTTCTCTAGGAATTTTAACAATATACAGAAAAACTTACTCAAAACAATTTGTCATTCTTTGTTTGTAAGTATGTGCTCAGAAGTTTATTCCACAAAACTGCCACTAACCACTCTCCTGCAATATATTTTTGTAAAACTATGACAACACAGCACAGCTAAAACACTAACAACCTTTAAAAACATGCTCATCTCATTGTGTGAGAAGTTACTGCAACAGATGGATATTGTACTGCAAGCCAGGAATGGTTAACTCAGAAGGAAAACATTATTATTCAAGAACGAACTTTCCACTTACATACAAATTGTAAATTATCAGAAATGATTCTGGTCTTCTGGGATACGACACTAAGTCACTGGGTTAGTGATTCCCAAAATTTGGAAGAAACATAGTTCCTTCTCTTTAAGAGTCAACAGGTCAAAAACAATTCTATATAATAAAATCAATTATATATGTCAGCACTACCTTTTTTATTTATACATAAGGCTACATGTTTTGACCCAATCAGTCGGTCACCTTCAGGCCTACATAGCAGACTAAGTCGTTGGTGCTGTGTGCACATTGGGATCCCAATATGTTTAGATTAATGAAATACATAAAATCTGGTAAATTTCTTACCTTAGGACGAATTAAATATATAACACGCACTTATCTGGTTAAAATGTTTAAAACTGTAGCTTCGACATTTAACAATTAAAACAATTCCAGTTACTATTTGGGTATCGTGGGGGAATGTGAGGTTCCAAAATATTATCAACCACCAGAACAAGTCTTACATTATTACAGCTTCTCGGGGGCGTACATGTTGTCATACATTTTCGAAATGATGATCAGATCCTGCTAGTCCTGAGGGACTCGTCTGGTTGGTTTTCACTTTCTGTTATTCTGATTAGTTATGTGGTAGGGGTTGGCTGTTCATCTTTGTTGTTTTTGGTGTTCAGCTGGATTGTTTATTGTCATTTTCCGATTGCATTGCTAGTTGTAATTTGGAATATAAAAATCCACTCGTTTCTCTTTGAACTGTGTACACTAAGTAGAACGGTGTGCTGTAGCTATCTTGTGTTGCCTACATTGTGACACATCCAGATGGTTCTTCTGACGAACTGTGCATGTGACAATTCCTCTTGGACTCATTCATGAGGAATCACTAATGCAGTGACACAACATCATATCCAAGAATACCTCAATCCTCAATTGCTTTGTGACATCAACCACAATTCTAACATGATAAACTATAACTGCCATCTACATTACAACACATCATGAAGGAAATGCAACAAAAAATTTGATTTCGTACAGATGGCACTGTCAGAAGTAGAAGACCATATGATGTATACTTTGTTCTAAACACTGGATATGCAAACAGGATATTTTAGAGAGAGTTAATTTGCGATACACTCTCGCCGGTGTGGAGTACCATTTGATGGTAGCCTCCATAGGGCTAACAAAGGTAAAGAAAACTCCGTCTGGTTGAAATGTCCTCTTCAATTATTCCTAACTTAGATGATTTCTTCTTCATGGCACGCACTTAATGCATCAGCTACTATCTCTCTAAAAACAAATTAACCCTTTGCTGCTTAATGGCTTCTAAAGACATCACGCAGTGAGCCCTTTAAATTGCCAAATGACTTATAAAGACATCACAAACGGTATGTCAAAGTTTGGAGGAATTTTGCTCCATCCCACCTGATAAACTGCAGTGGTTTGCTAAGACGCAGGACCCTTGAAGGTCAGGGTTTCTTTGTGTAGCCAGAATGTATCCCCTCCACCTCCTAAACTCCTCCAAAAACCCTAATTTATATGTTGACACATAGCAACTGCACATTTTGTCCTAGCTGACTAATACAGTTCAGACAATGCTCGCTTTGTTTATCACTTGTACTGGAGTTCACTGTGGGTTGAAATATCAACACTAGCGTATGAAGCGAACTCTAGTTGTTGACCAGAAAGGTTGTCAATGGTGTACTGTACCCACATAATTCAGACAAATTTAATACTCAAAAATTCGAGATATGCACAAAATCAATGTTTACAGCTACATGAGGGCCAACAGACAAGCCTCTTGTAGTGCTGGGGTAATCTGTAGGGGTTGTGGGGTACTAAAATGCAACACACAGCTGTCAATCTACTAAAAATGTCTTGGGCACCCTCGAATAGATGGAATTTTATATAGTAGTCACATCGTAGCTTTAGATCTGTTTTGCTGTCACTGTAGAAGACGTTTATACCTTTAGAGGTATCACGTTTCTGCAGCTGTGCCCAGTCATATATAGGAGTCTAAATGAGGCAGACGATTGTAGGTCTCTAGCAACTGTTAAGGAAAAAATCAAACTTGAGGAGGAAGCCATCAGTGAAATTCTGGTTGCTGACACCGACTTGCAATCAGATGCTGAGGCTAGTGATGTTGAAGACTATTTAGAGGAACAACAACCATGAAGATGATGATGACAACAATGGCGATGACGACAACAACAACAACAAACCTGAGCAGAAGTCAAAACACAGGCTGCAACATGTGGCGGATTACCAACCTGGGGACTGCATCAAGGAAGGAACACAAATATTCATCCTTTTGTCAGTCCAGCAAAAGGTGTGAAAAAAATGAGGCTCCACACATCAATAAAGACAGCTCACCACCATCTGTGATGATGTTGTTTTCCACAGAAACTTTTCATCTGCTGGTGGAACAGACCTACATATATTACCAGCAGCACCTAGACAGACAAGCTGGACCTAGCTGCCGACTGCCTGACATTACATTGCTGGACATGATGACTTTTGTTGCCTTAGCTCTGCAGATGGGACATGCATTGAAAGACACACTACATGACTGCTGGTTGAGACTCAGACAGCTAGACACTCCATTGAATGGTGAGACCAAGACATGAGACAGATTTTTACACATACTGCGTTTTCTGCATTTTGCAGACAATTCACAGAGACCTGAAAAAGGCAAAGAATATGACTGACTATGGAAACTAAGGACTCTCTTTGACAAACTGAATGAGGCGTATGCTAAATTCTATAACCCCTCAGAGCATTTGGCAGTGGACAAGGTAACTGTAAAATTCGAGGGCAGGCAGTACATTCCAAAGAAAAGAAAACATTTCAGCATCAAAATTTACAAACTCTGTGATGAATCATGGTATACATATGACTTGAGAGTGTATCTGGGTAGACACTCATGCTCCGCCACTGACAACATGACTGCAACACACACATCTGTTAGACATTTCACTTGCAGAGTCAAAGGCTTATGGAGAGTTTCTTTTCATCCCGAAGACTTTTTTATGACTTGGACAGACATAAAATAAATTCATGCTGGACAATACAGCCCAACAGAAAAGACATGCCCTGTGACTTTGGACCAAAACAACTGAAACTGAAAAGAGGTGACATAAGGGTGAGAACCTGGTGAGGTTTGACTGCATTAGTTTGGAAGGAAGCATGAGAAGTTTACACAGTGACTAACATGGACCCACCACCAGCAGAAGGAAATTTCTGTGACTATTGCAACTGACCTGTGAAACCTCACATTGTGGAACACTACAACCGGCACATACGTTATGTCGACAATTCTGATTGTATGGCCAACAGCTATTTGATGAGTTGACATACCTTCAAGTGGACCATGAAATTGGTTTCCCACCTTCTGGATCTAACAGTACTCAACAGTTGATACTGTTATCTTCATGTGGGACTAAATACACCCACCCAGATTTCAGCCTCCTTCTGGTGAGGAATTTGATTGAGGAAGCTGGAAAGAGCCAAGATCGCCCCACCCCCAGACTGGTTGGAAGACCAAGTGCAGGCGCAAAAAATGTTTTACGACTAGAGAATCGCCATAACAAACACTGGCCAACGAAATCATCCATTCAACTGCACTGCCATCTGTGTTCTTCACACGGTCAGAGAAAGGGCACAATGTATAAATGCACCAGATGTGATGTGGGACTATGTGTGGTGCCTTGTATTGCGGAATATCACACCAAAGTAAATTTGTAAATCACCCCAGTTGTGAATACTGCGTGTTGTGACAAAACAGTGATCTGAGGTGCCACAGACCTTCTGCAGCAACCAAATTCTGTGAGTAATGAACTATTTACACTACATTTTATATAATGCATGCGATTTACAGGCCAAAATTCATTATAAAAAGAGATGAACATTCTTTTCCCGATTAACCAAATCGTAAGCAGAGAGTAAAATTTTATTTCATCAAATCTGAAGGATAAGTCTATGAGCTATGCTATTTTTTTCCTACGAGTAAGAATTAAAAATTAAAATCCCCAGTAAAAAAACTCGGCAGGCTGCCGTTTCACGGAGGGATTTAATTCTGGTGTAAAAGGGTTAACTACAAGTTCCTGAACATTAAAACTCCCTGCATTTCTAATGTTAAATGCAAGAGCCTGAGAAGCATTACACTACCTTCACGTAAATCTGTTGACTATGTGCCAATACAGATAGAAATAACATACCTTGGCATATCCTTCATTTGCTGGGACACAAAGTGCTGCTACACTAAGTGCTGTTCTTCCATCAGCATCTTCATGGTTAATCTCAGCACCAAAGTCTAGAAGGTGCTCCACTATCTCAGAATGCCCCATGTAAGCAGCAGCTATAAGCGCTGTGCGGCCTTCATCATCTGTTTGGTTCACATCTGCACCATGATGAAGAAGTGCCAACACAATATCCTCATGACCACCCCAAGCAGCTGCTCGAAGAGCTGTGCGCTGGTCAGAGTCCGCACAATCCACCGCCGCTCCATGTTCTAGTAGAGACTCTACAACCTGAAAAATACAAGGGGGGGGGGGGACTTACTGAGGTTAACACAAAGTGTACATCAATTTTCTCCCCACATGCAGCCTGCAGTATAAGTATTCTATACTCATATCTCTGTTGTGACAGGATACACTCATTACTGCAATCTTCTTTAAATTTTGTCGTAGGCATCCCACTGTGTAATATAACACAAAGACTTAATGCCATCCACATAATTAGCTGTGTCAACAGTACTAAATCTTCATACATACTGCAATCTTCCTATGACATATTACAAAGAAATCAATATTCCAATCTAATATTATTCTGAAATCTGCACTAGAAACAATAATATGACAATGAACAAGTTTAAGCTTCCCTGATTGTTATATCCATTTAGGAAATGCAAAGACATGAAACAGATCAAACTGACTGAGGATATGCAAGGACTATGACTGCCTTTCGCATTCTGTTATGGGCAAGGCATTCCTAAATAGGTAAATAACTTTTCCAGTGACAAACATTCACCAAGAGTTCATAAAATGTGCTTTACATTTTAGTTACTTAGTTTCACATTGTAGTTTTCTAGGTTATGGCACCAAGCAGTATAGTGTGGAAATCATAAATGCTCATGTCTGGCAAGTAATGCATGACTAAACCATTAAATCTTGAGAAATATATAGCAAAATTATTTGTATCTCAGCCTTCCATACAGTTACCTTCAAACCCCTAATTTCCAAAGGTTCTTGTTACCTGCCAGAGCTTAAGTAGTGAAACAGTTTTCATATTTTTTACATTTATATATTATCAAATTCTGTCAAAACAATTTCACTATAACTGCTGCTCATACACACAAGGCTGAGAGGCTGACAGTGAAGACAATATCTATTCATTTACTTTCTAAGCAGAAGAGACAAAGAACAAACAATCCAAATTTGTTTTAACATGTTCCATCATCCATGCATTAAACATGTTTCGGCAGCAACAGTGGCCAAAACATGTTGGTGAAAAAATTGTGACTAAAATACATCACAAATATTGAAATGCATTTTGTTGGTCAATTATATATTATGAATTTAAAATTGCTTTCATCACATAACTAACCATGTATTTTATTTTCTACACTTTTATTTTTTTGAATATAGCAAGAATGTCGTGAACAATGTGTAATTACAGCACATGCTAAAAATGTCCACTCCTGAAGTCTCTTCAAAGAACTATGTGATGTGGCCATAAAATAACCGGACTTTATTTTTTTTTCGCTTCCCTGTAAACTTGGCAACAGCGAGCGGTGTGTGATATTGGCTTGTGTTCTCCCCTCCATTCACACTTACAATTTCAAAGTCATGCGGCAAACAGTTTGGCAGTAGCCTTTGCTTGAAGTGGATCGTGTTCTTGTTCTCTGTCAGAATCTTGTTAAGTGTTAACATGGAGCAACGTGTCAATGTGAAATTCTACGTGAAACTTGGAAAATCCAATACAGAAATGTACGATTTGTTGAAGAAAGTTTATGGTGATGACAGTCTATCTCCTAGTCAAGTTTTCGGGCGGTTTAAAAGGTTTAAAGAGGGAAGGGAAGAGATCAGAGACGATCAGGGCCCCGGTCATCCCAGCACATCAAAAACAGATGCTAACATCGAAAAAGTCAGTGAAATTGTTCGACAAAATCGTCGCCTGTGCATTCGAGCAGTTGCTGAGTAAATTAACACTGAAAAGGGAACTGTTTGACAGATTTTATGTAACAATTTCAACATGAAAAAAGTGTGTTCAAAGATGGTGTCAAAACTCCTCACTCCTGAACAAAAGGAAATTTGAATGAACATTTGTGCTGACATCCTTCAAAACATTGAAAATGACCCAAAATTTTTAAAGAATGTAATAACTTGTGATGAATCATGGTATTTTCAATATGACCCAGAAAGTAAGCATCAAACCATGACCGGAAGAGCCCCAGTTCACCAAGGCAAAAGAAAACATGGCAGAGTAAACCCAAATTTAAAGCAACGATGATCACTATTTTCGAAATCTGAGGGATCGTTCATGTGGATTGGGTGCCTGAAGGTCAAACTGTTAACCAGGTCTACTACAAGGTTTTGACAAACCTTCGTGAATGGGTGAGAAGAAGAAGACCTGAAATGTGGAAGAACAGCTCATGGGTTCTTCAACAAGACAATGCACTGGCACACAACACCCTTTCTGTCAAAACAGTTTTGAAAAAGCACAAGATCACCATGTTGGAACATCCACCGCACTCAACTGATCTAGCCCCATGTGACTTTTTTTATTTCCAAAGATCAAGTCTGTGTTAAAAGGAACCAGGTTCAAGTCCGTAGATGCAGTGAAGGCAAAAATGACGGAGCTCATGAATAAGCTATCAGAAGAAGACCTGCAGCATTGATTCCAACAGTGGAAGATTTTCATGGAGTGGTGTAGGGATCGGGGAGGGGAGTACATTGAGGGTGACAATATTTCTATTGTATAACTTTTTGAATAAAAAATGTTCTAACATCAGTCCAGTTATTTTATAGCCACACCACATATGTTACCACAATTTTTTTCTGAGACACTGTGCACCAAAACCCGATTTTGACAAATGCATAGAATTTGCATGCAATGCATGTGGGTTTTCAGCACTCCATATTTTCCTGTTTGACTATTAATGTAACCACTTGATCAGAACCATGCTTCATTTGTAAAAAACCAACTGTCCAACACAAAAACCCCTTCTTGTGAAAAAATCATGTTGTTGAATACAGAAGTACCAAGCAACTGCTAGTAGTCAACAAAACTTAAGCAAGGCAGTGAACATGTGCTGAATGACTTGGAAAATGTTGAAAATTTCCACTGCAGAGGACGGAGCAGGAGGTTGTGAAAGAGTAGCAGGGGGCAGTTTCTTATATCCTTGTTTCATTATTTATAAATGCTTGATCTGTGGGTTATGTCTTATACAGTACACCTGCAATTTACTCAAATCTATGATGACCCCTTCCCTCCTAACCCTTTCATAACTTTCTATTATCAAGAAAATATATAAATATATATATATATATGCAGAACATGTTTAACTTTAGTTGTGTTTATAAGGTGATCCCAGTTTTTTTAAGATGATAAATTAGTAACACAATCCTATCTTGTACACATGTAAATGAGGTTATATATCTGTCAGACCAAAACTAATTTGTTTGTCCATAATGCAATAAACTCAATAATTTCACTACCATAACAACACCATATGATGAAGTTCCTTGTTTTAAACACATCAAATTAATTCATCAGCATTTGTTTGAACATACATACTTATTTTACAAGGTAAACAAATTGCTTACAGTTGCCATTAAACAAAACAATAGCATACTGAGTTATTAGCTTTCAACAGCAAAAAAGGGTGAAATTATGGATACTCTAAAAAGATTATAAATCTGTAACAAAACAAAATTAGATAATCAAATAAATGATAAATGCACAGTACAACCAAACATAATATTTGACATGATAATTAAAAAAAACACCAACAGAGGGCATTCACCACTACAAACATTCAATACCTGCTGTGACCTTGTTCAGTCACAAGCAACAGCACAGCAAGCATGCACATATATGCCTACCATCTCAGCATCAAAAACAAATCGTAATACTCATATATGTCCATACACATTATCCGTCACTAATTCAACAAATTAAAATAAAAACTATACAAAATACTTACCATTTCAGAACAATCATCATTGTGATACAAAACTACAGTGTACATCACTAATGATAACTAAAATACCCTTCGATAAAAAACTCCAATCAGAAACTAAAGAACACCTGCAGTCACCATCAGTTATATCAATACACACAGGAAATGAAAAGGACAAGATACCTGGAATCAAAATTAACTGCAAGAAAAACAACATCAAAAGAACTAGAAGAGCTAAACTTGTGACACGGAAACTCAACAGCTTTTATATGCAAAATACAATACATTTTAATTTCTATTCAGACCAACGAAGATTTACTGTCAATATAAAATTGCTACACAGCCAAAACTACTCAATGTTAACACAATTTTTAATATGTTATATATATTTTAATATAACTGTACATATTATGGGATCCCATACTACATAACTGCACTGAATGTACCTTCAGTTTATACTATTGCTGTGTTTGATGGCAACTATAAAGAATTTGCTTACCTTGTAATTTATTAAAACACAACAAGAAGTCCTCTATAAAAATTACATACTTATACTGGGATTACAGAAATTTCAAAACTCTCTGACCTGTGTATGGCCTCCCCATGCTGCTGCTCTGAGGGCAGTCCAACCATCACAGTCAGCATGATCTGCCGTGGCACCAGATGCTAACAAAACTGCCACAACATCTCCATGACCATGTCGTGCAGCCAGATTCAGTGGTGTCTGTCCATGGCGATCAGTTGCCTCAAGGTCTGCGTCATGACAAGCAGTTATTGCTGACTGCAATAGTCGTGAATTCCCTTCAGCTGATAATGAGTGTAACAAGGTGCGTCCGCCACCATCCGGTCTATTTACATCCCCATCCACCACTCCCAACAATTCAGCAAGAGGATCACGAACCAGCGACTCTATGACTGGGCTACATTCCTCTGACACCTGCAAATATAAAGTGAGTTATAAAGACACTGAATGCAAAGGACCAAGCAGACCCTCTCATTTACACAAAGAACAAGACTTCATTCAGTACTGCTTCTGTTCATACACATGTGTCCTTAGGTGTTGGTGAGTATACAGATGGTAGAGTACAACAATACTAGAGGAAATAATGTGTTACAATATTACACACTTCTTCTTATTTTGAAGCATTACATTAAATGAGCATTATGCAGAGACCAAATAATGTAAGCAGGTCCCTTTTCTTTCTCTTCTGGACTTATGGCAAACTTAAAATTTCAAACAGATATGACACCAGTACTCAGCAAAATCACTGTATGTTACTCTCAGTTGGTGATTAAGCCTATTTTGGAAAAATGGATCCTACAGGGTAACACAATGCTGTCATGATATGATTACTGCAATGGATAAATTGGGAGGTAACTGTCAAATCTTTCAAGGTATACTGTTTCACTACCTGCCACACACACTGAGATGTAAATTGTATAAAGAAGTCTCTTGAAAGCGATTTGAATGCGGGACCTTGCATATGCTAAACAGGATGCCTATAGCTGCAACATGGTGTTTGGATCCATTTGCAAGATTTATATTATGGTACATCCAGTGAAGAATTCCTACAAATTGGAGGAAAATCAACTGAAAGAAGCAATAAAACATGGGGAATATGGCATAAAGTCAGCTACAGTACTTGAGGACTAATATGTCAGTAAATGGCTTGGTTTCAGATAGCATATCTAGCATAAAGCGTGATAGATGTAACAGACTTTATGTGACTGTACTCTCCACATGCACACAAATGTACAGGGTGGGCGAAAAGTCACTGTATACCCACACAGTATGCACTCACAATCACACAGCACAGCAGTTGCTGGTGCCATTCAACATTCCCCAGTGAAGATGACAAAGAAATGATCATCAGAGCTTAGTGTGTCACAGTTAACAATGTGAGACCACCTTGAAGATGGACTTGAAAGTGTGGCTGTATTGCCTGATTTTCATGAGTAAACCGTTGAATGTTGAAATGGATCGGCGCTATGACTCACGCCATGCTTTGGTGGACAAATACCCAAGTGCCAGATGCTGTGCAAAGGTTTTTTTCAGTGACTAATGTGCCACCTATCGAAGTGCATGTGTCACAAATGTGTTATGGTCAAGGTATCTCCATTTCATGCAGAAGATGGAACATGCCCCACCACATGTGATGATATAGGCAGGAATAACATCGATTATCTGATTGGACCTTATTCGGCAACACTGGAGACAAGGCTCAAACCTCAGCTCCGAGACAGGGGACTCATTGATGACATGTGGCTGCAGCACGTAGTTCTGACATTACCACCCCGGATGATTCCTTGTGGGGTAGTATCAAGGGAAGACTGAGTGCGTGTTGGTGCATCACCAACAAAGAGTTGGGCACAGTTGTCGAAGATGCCTTCCACACCATTATTCCATGAATGATCCAACGCATGTCACAGAGAACATGAAGGTGCATCAGATTGTATGTCCAGCATCAAGGTGCACATACAGATCCACTTGACATGCAACCAAGAAATGCGTACATGATTCAAACTAATTATGATTGATACGACTGCACACTGCTTTCTGTATGGTGATTTCTCACCCACACTGTACTTCACACCTACATGTGACTACTACCTACTGACATGTGACTACTTTCTACCTACACGTGACTGTACTCTATACACACATATGTGCCTGTATTCTATATCTATGTGAATGTACTCTTCACCTACATGACCGGACTCACCTACACATAACTGTACAAATACATGTAATTGTACTCCACACCTACATGTAACTACTATATGTGATTGTACTATTCACATTCATACAATTATATTCCGCACTTACATATCACTGTACTCTACACCTACGCATTCAGCACAAACCTGACTAGATGTGACAGCCTCCCCTGTGTGTTCACAGCCACTCTTTCCAACTGCAGCATTATCTCTGTCTTCTTCAGTTGATAGTCTAGCACCTGCCTCAAGCAGTAATCGAACAACACGTGGATCTCTAGGTGCAGGCAGTGTTGAGCTAAGTCTCTCTTCCCAATCTAATCCATCAACCTGTTTGGGTTTAGCAAATAGGAAAAGTATCAGCCTGTTTCAGCAAGCTAACACAGATGTGAATTAACAAAATAAATTGTAACAGCTTACACAATGGCATGGTGGAATAAAACTTTTAAATGGGTTTCTTTTACAGGTGTCAATAAGCATGGACTTGTGCCAGTCTATCATAATATACGTCCCACTCGCATATAACATGATCTCTATCAAAACAAAATTTGATGTCAGCTACCCTCCATTAAGCTGCCAAGGTAACTAAGGTAGACAATGCTTGAAGCTGACACCATGGCTTCATATTAAGTCAAATATCTACAGGCCTACTGACAACAGTCTACACAGAAGAATTATTAACATAAACCACCATCTCACATACTTCCTCATTATGCCACAGTTTTCTTTTCAATGGACAGGGAGACATTACTCTTTCAATTAAATGAATTTTGTAAAGCCAAAAAACTTGTTATGTTAAGGAGAACTGGTCTGGTAAAGTCAGTGTGAACAACTTTTATAGCATATTGTACATAAAATGAAAGCATAATACAGACACATATTCTGTCCATCAACCCACCTAAAAACACTGACAGGATTCAATTTAATTTGGAATTGTGGTTGTTAGGTGTATCTGGATTTGGTTCATATTGGTTCAATGTGGTCCCACTTTACATGAGTCTCACAAGTGATTCATTGTACAAAGGACTGTAGCATATTAAACGACATAGAATACATAGCTCATTAAAACATATGTTACATAACACATAATGTAATGGGATTTGAGATCTCAAAATCTTGATCCCAAAAATACACTTGCGTGTCATCCATACACAGCCAACCCTGATAAAGCGCCACCACTTTTCACTGCAATCTGTGGCATTATAACGAGGGTGGTGGTAAAATGAAGTACTATTACAGTATAGGTGCAGTCGCAAAATTGTGAAAAGGTCTATTAGCTTTATCATGTCTGCCTGTCTGTCCATTTTTCATATTCTGCACCTCTAATCTTTCTGATGTTAGCATTTGCTACATTTTCCCAGTTATTCTTCTCACTGAGCATATCACCAGTACAGCATCAACTGACAGATTTGTCCCATAATAAGGATACAGTTGGATGAACTCCACTGAAGAGTTACAGAAAATTGGTCCATATAAGCAAAGTAACCTCTATTTTCACTAACACCTAATATTGCCCTTTTTCCTATATTTTTCTAGTTAACAGAAAGTGAGGATAAATTAAAACTGTACAGCACTGTTATGTTCATCTGATGGTAACTTAACAGGCATGTTATCGCCTCAGCATACTCTGCGATTTTGAAATTCTCCAGATCATTGTCCGCACAGTCTAGGACTGACAGCTTGAAACCTGCAGGGTTGAGGAAGCAGGGCAGTCAGGTTTATGAGGTCAGTACCCGTTTGAATGTACATTAACTCAACAGAAATCAACAGTCCTGAGTACACTGGCCACCAGAAAAACTGAAACAAGATTTTTGTAGTGGGTAAATAATAAATGTTTTGGCACAGATTGCAGCTGCTGTCTTGCCAGGCAGAAATCTGAACCCAATCTCTCAGTATTCCTTAAATACCTTCCAACGTGGTTCTGTATCCGACATTACTTAATGTTCATGGACATATACATGTCACCGAAGTTTTGGAAGTTGGGGGAGGTGCCATATTGAGGGCTTCCAATGGTAAAATAATAAGGAATTTCTGATCACAGACCTTCACGAGTGCTAAATGAGGGTCACGCTATGTAAGGGGGTGGTATATAGGGGGCTAACTGTGTATTTTACTTGGTCTGATAATGGCTTCTAATTTGAACCAAAACATGTAGTTATTATTCAACTTACGTCAACAAAAGGAGCTGTGTTACAGTGACATTATATTTTATCTATCTCTTACACAAAATCTGCTTATAACATTTTTTGATAGTAAATAAAGTGAATGTTTAAAAACATACAAAGAAATGTTGCAGAATTATTTTCAGAGATAATCCAAGTTCATGTACAAATTATGTTATGAATGCTGACCTTTACATACTTTGATCGTTTTCTGGGGTCATGTTCAAGGGTTGCACAGAAAACTATCAATTATTTAATCACAATACTGTTGCCTCTAGTTTGATTTCATAATGGCCCAAACAAATAGTGTTGGGCATTATGCACATTAAACTGTATTGTACAATTATACTGGGCAGGCCTTGAAAACAAGTCTGTGATTAAACAGTGTGATGGGGGAGGGGGGGGGGAAGCATACTTCATATTTGTGCAGTACAACAGGTGTGGTGTGAATTGTTTTGCAAGAACATATACATACCTGACAAAAATTAAAATGGGGTATAATTAAGGATTGCAAAATCACAAAGAACTGTTCTATAAATAAGCGTATCCCAGTGCAGTACACACACTCTCCTTATTTACTTAAGAACAATGTGTCAGGAAAATTCTGAAAAACAGCAGAGACTGGATAGAATTCCTTAGCCTGAATCAGGTAAAGTGCATGCACATGTTCCAGAACAAAACCAGAAGATAAGTTCTAACAATGCATGGAACAGGGCAAGAAAATAATCTATCTGTTAACATTCTTGATTTCAAAATTTCGCCATGTTCTGAAAGTAGTATTCTTTCTTTTGAGTGATTCCCCGGCATTTGAATTTTATGTGACGTTTCAGAACACTCGGTCTGTTCCACCCACTTCCTGCTTACACCACCTATGACGATGGAACAGACAGTGTGTTCTGAAAAGTCAGTACATAAAATTTAGATGCTGAGGAATCACCCAGGAGAAATAATACATCTGTTAACATTTTAACACTCAGGACAAGTGTAAGACACAGAAATCACAGTATCAACATAATTAAGGGAATAAAACATTGGAAAACAACTGTTCCTATCCAGCAAAAAATTAAAATAGTTTTGAATTTGAAAATAAAAAAATCACACACACTTACTAGCACAATATGTGCACACAGATCAGGCTCTGTGTGTATGTGTGTGTTTTAATTTCTATGCTTCCCTAAGAATAAAAGGACATTTAAAAAAGTGTGGTTTTATTCTGCAAGAAGAATGTAAAGTAAAAATCTGAAAATACAGTCCTGGGGAAACTGTATGGAAGTAAGAGAGCAAATGGTGTAGGAATGATAAAAAATGCACACTCAATAATTTGTGATATTCTCTTACTGTTGGTAGACAGCTTACATGCAGGAAGCATGCAAGGCTAAACACAGGCATGGGAAAAAATAGTAATGCGTACAGACTTCTTGAAGGGAACAGTTGACAGTTTCAACTGTGATTTGTCCTAAAACATAAAATATTTAGTTTTATTATTTCTAATATAGTTAGAAAATAAATATCTGGTGACATTGGTGAGAATGAAAAATGTCATATTCTTGAAACAAATGTACATACCGATATAATCAAAACATAAAAATAAATGTTAAATCAAGAAGTGTCAGTCACTAAATTTCACATACACTCCTTTCATGGCATTACAGCTTATAGCCGACTAAAGCCCTTACACAAATCAGCATTTCTGGAGTTGCCTCACCATCTAGTGTCTGGCAAACCTTTCATTATGTGAATCATAAATAGTGCCATTAGAAAGTGACATAGCTGAAGAGCTTTATGCAAGCCACCTTCTGATTTCAGAAAGGAAAACTTCTGCAGCATATTAAGACAAGTTAGAGGTAAGATCTAATCATTTGGCCTCCAACATTATCAACCAGATTTGAGGTCAAATGATCCTATGTTAAAGGGTTCCACATCTGGGTGCAGTGAGCATGTGGCCACCTTAGACTTAACACAGTTGAAATAGTACTAGAAGATATGCTGGGGTGTGTATGGGCTGAATTTGGTGACTGCCTTGATATCTGTAAGGTCATTAAAGAAGTGCAAATGACAATTTACATGTATTTTCTCAAAAAACTGGTGTGACTTCAGGGAGACCTAGTGTTAATATAAACAATACAGCTGATTTCAAATTATACTTAATTAAACGTAGTTTCTGATGAATGATTTCCTGAAACCATTCCCGCCACCAGGCATACTTGTTCTTTCAGGCACTGAACACCACGATGAACACATTATTTTCAAAATTTCGATTACATCATTAGTATGTCCACATTATTGGTCTTTTAATACTCACTTCTTTATCACAAATGAACTAATAGTTGCAGAAAATGGAGGGAAACAATCATATTTTGCATTTGTTGTTACTGCGACAGGAAACTGTAATTCCATACCTACATACCCATCCAAGACATTAAAAAAAAAAAAAAATAATAATAATAATAAAAAAACTCACCACTGGATGTGAACTTATGCCAGACTACTTCAGAGCTAACATTTTTAAAATGAAGTTTAATCTTTTATTACCATCAATATCTTGGTCTGAAGTATGTGGTAAATACACTATTATGTGTAACCTAGACTAGAGCTACAAGCCCTCACCTGGAGCAGGCAGTCTTCCACAGGAGCCCCAGAGCTGATAAGCCATAGTAGCACAATGTGATGGTAATCCAGCGAACAAGAAGGTGCCAGATCATTGGCAGCAGATGCAGGCAGGGGTGGGAGCCGAGTCAAATGCAATGCATAGCTCTGCACCTCATCTGCTGTGAGCTGATGTGCCCTCATCGTATAACTCATGGCAAGCATGGCGTGGCCTTCACTCGCAGAACACAAATACTTCTGTGTGCAGTGCTTCACATCCAGCAGCCATTCAGCAAAGCTATGGTGAAAAAGCAGCAGTGTACCATCCTTACACACTGATAGCACACGCCGCAGCAGGTGCAGACGCTTCTGGAAGTCCTCGCGGCTCATTGCAGTGTTTGCTGTCCACACACAATGGTAAAGTTTATCCTGAGTTAAGGGTTTTCTTGATGCAAGAATTACATTAAGCAAAGGCTGAACTTTGGAAAACTGTTTTCGGTTGAAAAGTCTTTGGCAAAGCCAAAGATAAAGACCATTTAAAGTACCGGGGATCTCACGTATCTCCCTAAGAACAATGAAATTTTCTGCAACTCCATCCAAAACTTTTTCAAGGTACAGGAAGCAACCATTGCTTTTGATATGAAGTTGGTTCAACATTTCAGCTGTATCCCGGCTAATGTGCTGCCTGAGGGAGTCTTCTTGATCCAGGCGGGCGAGAATGTACTGCTGAACATCCCTTACGACCTGAGACTTCCTGAGATCATCAAGACTGATCTTCCGGAATCCTGTAAACATCCGTGATACAGTCTTACTCTGTCTTCTTACTGTGCAGACAAGTACAAGCCACTGAGGAAAGAGATGATGATGGTTTGCTAGCAATTCTGCTATTGTCCTGCTTGTTCCAACTGACCCACGGCGACTGGAAGATGATGCTGTAAATGATCCTGACATATTCAGCATCTGAGCTTCATCTATAGAATCGACTAATAAAAAGAGGCACTGCTTTGGAGGTTCAATTTCTAGTAAAGGGAAGAGGACTGCACGTTTTAAAGCTTCATCAGGGTCTCGGTCCAAAGCTTCTGGACGCAATGCTGCGAGAATTTCTGGGTCATTTCGAACTTTATCTGCATATCCCTCAGCAGCAGAAAAAGATTTTGGGATATGTGGTGAAGATGGTGACTGTAGGATAGTTCCATCTTCATCTGTGCATGGAGGGGAACATTTGGTGAGAAGCTGGGACACCAGACTCCGCACAAACACTGAAAGAGATAAGGTAGATGCATCATGGGCTTGGCAGAAATGGTAGGCCAGGAGACGTCTGTTGAGACTTCGCTGCTGTCGACAGGTAGAGCCCTGTTTGGGCCAAACTATCTCACAGCACAGGGCTGTTTTACCTGTTCCAGGCCCTCCAACCACCATTGTACCACAAGTTTTGGACACTGGGCGCTGTTCCAAAGAGTGTGCTAGTTTCAGGAATGCCCACTCCCTGCAGAAGAATCGCTTGCCTTCCAGTAGAGAAGCAGCCATTATGAGCACTGCACTATGACACTTCACAGACACTTGCAGATACTAACCACCATCGTCTAACATTTGGTCACATTTCGTGTGGTTGTATGGCACATGTCCCCATTTGCTAAGCATGTGTGAAGGGTGGTACTGATGCACTACATTCATGTAACAAATTTACACTTGCAGGCAATATTCTTTTACTACCTTTGCACAACTCTAATAAAGGCCATTTCTTCAAGAGCAGGTTCTGATACATCCTCACCATCCATTTTTGATGCCTATGTGACATCACATACTCATCTACAGTTCCCTGGAAAACAAGAATAGATTATCAAAGAAGCAACCATTATAAGCATATCATGACAATTATATTAACAAAAGCCATAATTAGCCCTAGAAACTTCTACCCTTCTGTGTCGTAACTAAAATTACAATGACTAAACATGCAAAACTATAGTACTTTACATACTGTTTTGTTTGTTGTAAGAATATGAACTGAAGGTACTTGAGAACCAAGTTCTAAACAGGAATTTGCATCTACGTACAAAAAATGAGTAGGAAGTTGAAATTACATAACCAGAAGCCTGATATTTTTAATATCTATGTCTAATATTTGAACATGGAGAAAGGAAAAACAAATACATAATTTGAGTTAGAGATATGATTAGAAGAGGATTTCTGTTGGGAAGTATGCAAGGATAACTAAATAAAACCTAAAGAAACGTCATGTGAAAGCATGGAGTAGGCTGAGCTTGCTCAGAATAAGGTCTATGGTCGATTTTTGTGTGAACTATCATTAACTTTCTGGTTACCTAAAAGAGGGGAATTTTTTGAGTCACAAGTAAACCTGCACTAACGAGTTACATTTTACTGTTACCTGACCGGAAGGGTTTTTATATCTATGCAAAGCTGAACAGAGGGGAGAAATACATAAATAAATCAACAAAAACACATACACATAAAACGAGTTACTCTCATCACACATCTACGCAAACCGGAGAGAAACAACCTCCATACGAATTCGGACAATCTATATAAAATGTATTCAAGCACTGGCAGAAGGTGCTATGACGCTGAAACCCCCAAAGTTCCAACCGGTACAAAACTCTACTGTCCCTGCGACATGCTACACTGTTTAGGACTGACGTTACTTCACCGATCTGGGCAATGCACCGCGTCCAACTGCCATAGTCAGCTGCTTGGTTCACGACTATGCGCGTGCAGTGACGTCATAGTCGGGCCACCATTTTGCATTCGTAGCAGCTGTTACTAGTATTCCCAGCGTGAGGCGAGCCCATAGGCCCACACGTTGTGTTATTACGGTGGTAGTTCTCATCACCCAGCCGAGTCGCAGGATTCAAATTAAAAAGATATGTTCCATCCAGATACAACTGGTGGATGGCAGCATTGACAAAGACAAAATTCAAAGGGAATTAACTCTCTGCCGATACAGCCTATAGGTTCATCGCTGCCAAAATCGAAGATTACCACTGGTCACTCCATGCTTCACACCAATTTTTCTTAGGACCCATTTGAATAATATTCTCCCATCTCTTTGGTACTCCGTCTGCATCGTTCCACCACCCATACAGCACACGAGGCATCGTTAAATAAAACGCATACTTAGTTTCAACCCCGCTACTGTCTCATTCAGTCTTATATTAACCCAACAGGACATATGGCATCGTTAAATAAAAACGGGCATGTAGCTTCAACTCCTTCCTTCCTAAAATACACTTCACTGAAAGGACTCGACATTCATTGCTTTAGTACTGTGAGCTGATTTTGAGAAAACTGAAAAATTCCAAATTCATCTACCTTGTTATGTCAGCCTTGTTACATTTTCAGGACACAGAAATATGTTTCAATGTTTTAAACTATGTTGAGGGGGATGGGGGTGGAACAGCGGCCTTTAATGGAACCAATGTCCAACCTACGGGAGTCAGATCAGTGAATACGGACCATTGGTAGAAGGATAACTGACACGGAAAATTCTAAGTATTTAGAAAATGCTTGTATCAGTACCATCCTGTCCTCCACAAATACCACAGATTGTCCTAGAGACGAACCCCTGCCTCCGCGATCAGAAGTCAACAACTACCCGCCTGATCAATGGTACAGTCATATTTCATGCAACATTAATTACATATTTCTGTTTAATCCACTACGTCGGATTGTAGGTCAGTTTGTGACTGGGGCACGGGCCGGACACAAAGATTCCTAGCAAGGCAAGTGATAAATATCTCTTCTCCAAAGTGTCCAGAACGACAAAGGGGTACACCAAGCCTCCTGTCTATCAAATAGGTACCGGGAGTAAAGTGAATGAAGTGTGAAACTGTCCACTCATATTAAGTGCCGCAGTTAGGAATGAGTTGCGTTATACCTCCACTCCACCATACATCTTTGAGTGCGACGGACCACGTCCATCTACTTAGGTCCCCTCCCACTGTGTACACTCCAATGTGCTTGCATGCTGCGATCAACAAAACCCCACAAACCCTGCTGTCACGCAGGTCTAACGCACCATATAGTCTATACTAGGGATATGAAGCTCAAATCGCACGCGGGCCAAACGTGTTATTCTGGAAACTTTGGGTCGCCGCACGTCATTTGAAGAAACAAACGCGTTAAATATTTTCTTTCACATCATTAAGAATATGTCATACTTTTAGTAACAAAACGGAAGTCACGCGCCTCTCCCTATTTATCGAATTTTAAACTTCGCTTCATATTTATATCTTTGCTGACGCATGTTGTACATTACCATTCAGGTACGACATACCTTTTTTGAACCTTCTGGGATCGTAACGAAAATAATATTTATATCCTTATGTTACAAATTCTTAGACTCTGTGTTGGGGCACATTCTATAATTCGAATGAGATCAGAGAGACGCCGCAGGTGCGGACCGCGTGTTACAGACCCCTGATATAAAGGGTGTCCCAGGAGGAATGTGCAAGACTTCGGGAGGGTGTTCCTTATGTTAAAGTATGCCGATATAACCCAAAACACCTATGACCAAAGTTGAACGGTTACGGAGATAATGGCCAGAGAAGTTTGAAACTTTGACAGCTGTTACACACTTATTGATTACCAAACACATATTAAAACTGGCAGGATTATGTGGTTTCTGTAATGTTAATATCTGTACTTAACATCAAACTAACTTGTGAGTGACATAAAGCCATTAAATTGAACTACACAAACACTCGCACTCATGTCATAGTTGTCCTTAGGGTTACAAGCACTATACATGAGAAAGCCC
>Ga0131853_10005516_pt1 | contig 22835 bp, 12 predicted proteins | sample TergutLab28metaG_FD_92764 | JGI IMG/M metagenome (GOLD analysis project Ga0131853, IMG submission 92764) | Labiotermes labralis P1 segment gut microbial communities from Petit-Saut dam, French Guiana - Lab288 P1 (version 2) (version 2) | ecosystem: Host-associated > Arthropoda: Insects >...
AACCCGCGGGTGTCGCGTTTTGTGTTGGGGGAAAAGCCGCAAAACGCCCCGATTACACCCCATCAAAAGACCCCCCCCCCCCCCCCCCGTGAATTCCTGTCAATACGTTAAATTTTTTTCTCTCGTTCATAAAAACCTCCATGTTCCGCATTCAGGCAGATAAGTAACACTATAATACCACAACAGAATACTTCTGTCATTATCGGCAGCTTGTGCGATTTTACGTTTTCTTTTTACAGCGAACTACTGGGCGGCGGCAACTCCTTCAATGCAATGAGACGCAAAAATAACAGAATCATACCCAAACTAAAATTTTCCGCAAATTTATGAAAATTTTTATGACAATTTCCTACTTTTTATAGTATACTATGTGGTATAACAATTGAGTAATCCGCGTAGTGGACAGTGGTTTAACGAAGGAGCAAGCGTGACGAAACGAGATTTTCCCCAAATCCATTTTTATGATCAGGATTTTGTTGATATCTACGATAAAACCTGGTCGTGGATACAGGATTTCTGGAATACGGGCAGTGATAAGAGCGTTATCGAAGGGAAGTTCTTTTCTTTCCCTGGCAGCCAGATTGTTCAGCAGGTTGATGCTATTTTCTCTTCGTTCTTTCTGGTGTATAGCAATCGAATTTACCAGGCCAGCCCGACGCTGGATATTTTCTACCATCGGCAAGAGCCAACGGGGGCAATCCGTTGTTCCTACAACATCGAGACGGGGCTTCCGGTTGTTGAAGAGGACAATCCCGAAGGGCTTGGGATGCCGCTGTTTGCGTGGGCGGAATTCAACCTGTACCACAAAACGGCGAACAAGAAGCGGATTAAAGACGTGCTGCCTGTTCTTCACAAGTACAACGAGTGGATTGATTCGGTTTTCAAGCAACCGAATGGTTTGTACCGCGTGCCGTTGAGTGCAACGGGCTGTCCCAATGCGCCGCGTGAGAAGGCGGCGTACCCGCTGGATTTTAACACGATGATGGCGATAAACGTGCTGTATATGTCGGCGTTGGCGGATATTCTCAACGATAAAGACGCGAGTTTTCTCTACAAGCGGCAGTATTTTGCCCTGAAAACCCGCATCAACGCGCTAATGTGGGATGCCGATGACGGCTTTTACTATGATATTGACAAAGACGAAAAACGCCTTTCGGTGAAAACTATCGCTGGGTATTGGCCGCTGCTTGCCGAAATCCCCAACGATGACAAGGCGGAGCGGATTGTCAGCCGCCTGCTCGATCCTAAGTTTTTCGGCGCGCCGCACCCGTTCCCGAGCCTTGCGGTGTCGGAGGCGGCGTTTGAAGAAAACGGTTGCGGCTACCGCGGTTCGGTGTTTCCCCACCTCACGTTTATGGTGATTAAGGGGCTTGAACGCTACCAGCGTTGGGATATTGCGCGGGATTGCGCCATCCGCCACCTGTACTTCGTGCTTGATTCGATGAGTCCTGACGGCGACCACAACAACGGAAACCTGTGGGAGGCGTACCTGCCGACGAAAGAGGGGCCGGCGCAGTGGCCGGACAAGCCGGATTTCCCGCGTCCGCACTACCTCACATTTGCCGCGCTGTCCACGATTTGTCTGACTATCGAAAATATTGTTGGGCTGGTTATCTCACTGCCGCGTAAAACCGTGGACTGGATTATCCCGAATCTTGAAATTATGGGCGTGGAAAATCTGTCGCTGAAGAAAAATATGATTACGATTGTGTCGAACAAAAGCGGGCGCGGCTGGGAAATCCACATGGAAAGCGAGAAGCTTTACTACTTTACCATCAATATACTGGGGAAAAAGAAGAAAACACTGCCAATCCCGTCGGGGAAATGCTCGATGTTGATCGATAAGCTATAAGTTGAATCTATGGAAAGCAAAAATCGGCTGGTAGCGGTGCTGGAAATCGGCTCCACCGGTATCAGGTTATTGGTAGCCGAAATCTTCCCCGATGGCCGCTGGCAGACGCTGGACAGGGCTGGCAAGCCTGCCGCGCTGGGCAGGGACGTGTTTACGACTGGGCAGGTTTCGCGGGAATCGTTTCTGGAGTGCATTTCGGTTATCAAGAACTTTCGGGAGTTTTTGCGGGGTTGGGAAATCAGCGATGCGAACATCCGCGTCATTGCCACCAGCGCCCTCCGAGCGGCGCGAAACCGCGACATTTTCACGGATCGGGTGCGGCACGAAACGGGGCTGATGCCGGTGATTGTTGAAGGTATCGAGGAAAACCGCCTGATTTATATGGCGGTGCGTTATGCGCTGAAGAACGACCTGCCGATGTTCTGGCGGGCGAACTCGATGATCCTTGAGATGGGCGGCGGCTCTACAGAGATTATGCTGCTGCGGCGGGGGCAGATGGTGGCGGCGCACAGCTTGAAGCTGGGAACGCTGCTCATCGACAAGGCGCTGCGGACGGGGTCTTTCAAAGTGCAGGAGCGCTACATAACCGAAAGTATCCGCAACGCATCGGAGCAGCTTAACTCCGACCTTGACCTCGCCCACGTTCGCACGTTTGTCATTGCCGGCCCCCACGCGCCGATTGCCGCCGAGCAGGTTGGCGCGAACCTCAACGAGCATTGCGGGATTATCACACGGGAAGCGTTTATCGAGTTTGTCCGCAAAATCCAGAGTTACAGCGTTGAAGAGTGTATGGAAAAGCTCCGAATGCCGTTTTGGGAGGCGGAGATTTTTATTCCCGGGATGATGGTTTACAAGCTCCTTCTGGAGCGAACGGCATCGGCGCACGTTGTTATGCCGAAAATCTCAATCCGCGAAGGGATGATGATTGACCTCGCGCGCGGCGTAGACCCGGAGTTGCAGGAGGAGTTTTTCTCGCAGATACTTGCCTCGGCGGTGAATCTTGGCCGCAAGTACCACATCGACGAGCCGCACTGCCGCCACGTTTCGCTGTTGTGCATGATTCTCTTTGACGCGCTGACGCTCGAACACGGGATGAACCTTCGCCAGCGGATGCTGCTGGAGACGGCGGCGATGGTTCACGAAATCGGGATGTTCATCAAAGGTTCGGGGCACAACTTGCACGGCCAGTATATTATCACCAACTCGGAGATTTTCGGGCTCAAGCGCGAGGAGATGGACATCATTGGCAACGTGGTGCGGTATCATCGCGGCAAATCTCCGGCGGTTGAGGATGCCGATTACGGCGCGCTTGACCGCGGGGATCGCATTTTGGTGCTGAAGATGGCGGCGATAATTCGGGTTGCCGATGCGCTTGACCGGGGGCATTCCCAGCAGATACAACAAATTACCGTTGAAAAACGGGGCGAAACGATGGTGCTGCGTACCGATGGCAACCGCGATCTTTCCCTTGAGCTTATCGGGATTGAGGAAAAGGGCGGTTTATTTCAGGATGTTTTTGGATATAAAATAATGGTGAGCTGATGGACACAAACAACGCAAATGATGGCAACGCTCCTTTCTTTAACCGGGAGCTTTCGTGGCTCGATTTTAACGGGCGGGTTCTCGAGGAAGGGCTCGACGCCAACCGCTCGCCGCTGGAGCGGTTTAAGTTCCTGGCGATTGCCGCTTCCAACTTCGATGAGTTTTTTATGGTTCGGGTGGCGGCGATAATGCGGGCAAAGAAAGCCGGCGGGGGGAAAGACGCATCGGGGCTTATGCCCGCCGAACTTCTGCGAATGATTTCCGCCAAAGTCCACGCGATGAAACAGCGGCTGTCCGAGGCGTTTGTAAACGAAGTTTTCCCCAGCCTAGCGAAGGGCGGTTTAACGCTGCTTCGCCGGGAAAACTGGACAGACGAGCAGCGCGCGTACCTTGATTCGCTGTTTGAGCGGGAGATTTTCCCCCTGCTTACCCCGCTCCGTCTGGGAACGCTCCCGCAGGAAACCGCCAGCGGCTCAGACGCGGCTGCGGCATCTAAAGATGCGGCGAAGATTGAGGGCGGCGAGTTTGCCACTGCCGGTGAAAACTTCGGGGCGTATTTCGAGGATGAAAGCTCTGCCCCTTCCATCGAAAATTATACGCTCCACGTAGCGTTTTTACTCGAGCCGGAAGAGGCGGGGGAAACCTTCGGGCGCGGTGGGCGGCAAAATCTGCTGTTTCAGGAATCCCCCCGTCAACGGCATATTTCCATCGTGCGGATTCCGCCCGCCCTCGACCGGATCATCTGGCTGCCTGAGCCGGGGTTCTGGGTTTTGCTTGAAGATTTGGTGCAGTCTTTCGCGGCGTACTTGTATCCGGGCTACAAGGTTAAAGAGAGCCTGGTTTTCAAAATCAACCGCGATGCGGATTTTTCGGTTGACGAAAAGCGGGATGAAGATTTCATCATGGCGATGGAGGAAGTGCTGGAAGGCCGCGAGCGTTCTATGCTGATACGGTTGGTGTATTCGCAGGGTAGCGAGAAAATCCGCAATTATCTGGCGCGGCGGCTGGCTCTGGATGATGACGGGCTGTATGAGGTCGCGCACCCGCTTAATCCGGTTAAACTCTACGATCTGATACAAGGGCGCGGCTACGAACACCTGGGGGAAAAGCCGTGGAAGATTTATCCACACCCTGTTCTCAATGACGAGCAACCGCTGTGGGACAGTATACGCGCCAGCGATATTATTCTGCACCTGCCGTACCAGTCCTTTGATCCGGTGATACGGTTCTTTCAGGAAGCGGCGGCTGACCCGCAGGTGGCGGCGATTAAGACAACGCTGTACCGAACCAGCGGGGATTCGCCCATCATCCGCGCGCTGGAACAGGCGAGTCTTTCCGGCAAGCACGTTACGGCGGTGGTGGAACTGAAGGCGCGCTTTGACGAGGGGCAGAATATTTCGTGGGCGAACCGTCTTGAAAAGGCGGGTGTAATTGTCGTGTACGGCTTGGCGCACCTGAAAATTCACGCGAAAGCTACCATAGTAATGCGCCGCGAATACGACCGTATCAAGCGCTACGTTCATCTTTCAACCGGAAATTACAACGAACGAACCGCGCGGTTTTACGAGGACATTGCCCTTTTCTCGGCGAGGGAAGATGTTGCCTATGATACGGGGCTTTTGTTTAATATGATCACCGGCTACTCGGCGGTTCAAACGATGGGCAAACTAACCATCGCGCCGACCGCTCTCAAACGCCGCATTCTAGACCTTATCGCGCGGGAGAGCGACCGCTCCAGCCCCGAAGCGCCGGGCAAAATTATGGCGAAGATGAACGCGCTGGCTGACCCGGAGATTATCTGGGCGTTGTACCGGGCATCGCAAAAGGGCGTTAACGTGCTGCTGAATGTGCGCGGGATTTGCATGCTTACTCCCGGTGTGAAGGGCTTATCCGAAAACATCCGCGTGGTGAGCGTGATTGACCGCTACCTCGAACACTCCCGCGTGTACTACTTTGCCAACGGCGGTTCGGAGGAGCTGTACCTGGCGAGCGCCGATTGGATGACCCGCAACCTTGAACGCCGCGTGGAACTGATGTTTCCGGTTTTGCAGGATGATACGAGGAAAACCGTGCTGGAGATTCTCTCCGCCTATTTTCGGGATAACCGCCAGGCGTGGCTTTTGGATTCGCGCGGCGCGTGGACGCGGCTGACTCAGGCGGCGGGCGAGGAAGTTTTCCGCGCTCAGGAATACTTCCAGTCCAGAGCGGCGAAAGCCCACGCGGAGCTGCAAACAGGCGCGGGGCGCGGGGAGTTTATTGTCCGCCGCAGCACTCCGGTTGATCCGGTTGATACCGATACAAACAGGCCGTATGCTCCCTGATTTTCTCGCCGCCAATATGGAGGTGTTGCGGCGGCTGTATCCCCGGCTTGCCGAAGAACTTGACAAGGCGGCTGATGACCTTGCGGCAGACGACCTTACCGCCGAACGTGCCGCCAGCGGCGACCCAACGCTCGTCTGCCGCGGCGTTTACCTTCATTCCAAGAGAGATCCTCGCCGCGAAGCCCAGCGGCTGGCGGAGAGCGCAGTCGCTAACGTTGGCGCGGATGCCTCTGCTAGCAACGCCGCCGCAAATGATGACAACCCGGCACTTGTTTTGGGTTTCGGGCTTGGTTATGCCGCCGCCGCGCTCGCTACCTCGCTCACTACCGCGCGCGCCGACATCGCCGCTGCGCGACCGATTATCGTTGTGGAAAAACATCCCCGCATACTGAAAAAAGCGCTTGAACTCTGTGACCTGCGCCCGCTTTTGCAACGGAGCGGAGTGGCGTTTGTTTTGGGCGGCACAGGCAGCGGCGAAGGCGATGACACCGCCGGAGTTACCGCCGCGCTCTCCCTCTTCAAAAGTACGCCCGGCGTTCCACCCCTCGTCATCCACAACCGCGCACTTACCGGGCTTGACGAGGAATGGTACGCCGCCGTAGAAGAGCGAATCAAAACGTGGAACTCCCGCACGAATGTAAACCGCGCCACCCAAAAGCGTTTCGGCAAGCGCTGGGTATGCAACCTCGCCCGTAACCTGACGGCGGTGCGGGACATTCCCGGCATTTCCCTCTTGCAAGGAATCCTCAAAGGGCGGGGCATTCCCGTATTCCTCGCCGCCGCCGGTCCGACGCTTGACGCATCCGCCGACATTCTGGGGGAAATCGCAAAACGCTGCCTTACCGTGGCGGTGGACACGAGCCTCCGCTTTCTCGTAAGCCGCCGCGCTCCGCCTGATTTCGCCGTGTCGGTAGACCCGCAGTACTGGAACTTCCGGCATTTGGACAGAACGCCCGCGCCAAACACCTGCCTCGTAACAGAGTCTGCCGTGTACCCGCCGGTGCTGCGCCACCAGTTCCGCATGAGTTTTCTGTACCGCTCATTTTTTCCGCTGGGGCAGTTCGTCGAGGAAAAAGTTGACCCAAAAGGGGAACTTGCGGCGGGCGGATCAGTGGCAACTAGCGCGTGGGATTTTATCCGCCACCTGGGGGCGGAAAGCGTGTGGATCGCCGGGCTTGATCTTTCGTTTCCGGAGCTGAAAACGCACTTCCGGGGCGCGGCATTCGAGGAAAAGTCCCACACAGAATCCCGCCGCTTCAGCCCCGCCGAAACGTGGAACTTCCGCGCGCTCAGAGACGGCCAGCCGTTTTTAGCCAAGCGGCAGGGCGGCGGCACAGTGCTGACCGACAAGCGCCTTTCTCTGTACGCGGCGTGGTTTGAAAACCACTTCAGCCGCTTTCCCGATGTGAAAAACTACAGCTTGCACGGCGAAGGCTTAGCCATACCCGGAATTGAAACTGCCGCTGTCCGCGATATTTTAACCCTGCCGGAACGCCGCCGGGAGATAGACCTGCTGCTGGAAGAAGTTTTCGCTGCCATCGAAGCAGATTTTTGCGGGGAAAAGGCGGCAGCGCGGGCGGCGCACTACGAAACTGCCCGCCAAGCCCTGTTCAGCGGGCTTGCGAAGATCAAAAACCTCGCCGAAGATGCGGCAGAAAGCGCGGAAACCGCCGCCCGACGAGGTAAGCAGGGGCGCTTAGACGAGCGGACGCGGGAACGGGCGCTCAAAATGCTGGATACCGCCAATAAAGCCATTACCGAAAGCGCGGTAAAAGAGATTGCTGGCTTTCTTTTCCCCGAAACTGCCGAATGGGAGGCGGAAATCGCCGCGCTGACAGCAGACCCCTTCCTGCGCCACCTTGAGTTTTCCGCCCGCCTGTACCGCTCACTGGCGCAAGCCTCCGCGTACAACCTGCACGCGCTCAAGTTTCCCAGCTAGCCGCCGATATGTTTATTAAGGGAGGAAAAACCTCCGTGAAAGATTAGACGGTGCGCGCTGGGGCTACTGCCCCACAACGTCCAGGCGCACCGTCTTTTTTTATACGCACAAATTAATGATGTTTGTCATATAATTCCGAGCAGCTTGTATCTCCATGCAGTACTAGGGGCAAGGAGATTATAGAATGAAAAAAATCACAACAATTAAAAAGAGTCTCAGCGTTGTATGCCGGTTTATCATACCGGCGCTCATTGTCGTTTCTGCCTTGTCCTGTTCAAGCGAAGGGGACATCCGGCAGATTTTTACCAACAGATCAGAGCCGCCAGTTTTTTTGGATAGCCGTGCGGTTTCGCCTACAGAAGTTGTTTTTAACTTTTCTAAACCAGTGCAGGTAACATCCGTTACGTTTAACCCGGAGCTGGAAGTCAACGAAATTCACAATGGCGCGGAGGTAAGAATTGTTCTTGCGCAGCCGCTTGAACCCGGTAAAAAATTTACGGCGGACATACTTGTCGAGGATGCCAACAAGAACACTCTCACCGCGGTTGAAACGTTCAGAGGCAGAAACGACCGTATGCCGAAACTTGTTTTTAACGAGCTGCGGACTGAACTTTCCAAACAGAAGGTTGAATTCGTAGAGTTTTTCTCTTTGAATGCGGGAAACATTGGGGCAATGAAGCTTTTTGTTTCGACCAATTCTCTCACAGAGCCGCTCTACGAATTTCCCCCTGCGGAAATACAGACCGGAGAATACATCGTACTTCATATGCGAACACTTTCCGATGAGAGTGTCGATGAAACAGGCAATGATCTCGATTTGTCAGGCGGTGTCGAGGCACTGAGTACAGCCAGAGATTTCTGGATAGCCGGAAACACAAAGCGGCTCCATAAAACCTGCGCCATCTGGATTACGGATCAGGATGACAAGATTATCGATGCGGTGGTTCTTGTTGAAAAAGCGGCAGATTGGGGCAAAAACAACACCGCAGCAGCGGCAGAGTTCCTTGCTCTCAGCGGGGCGTGGCTTTCGCCGGACGGTGATGATGCGGAGGGCACATGGATTCCCGGTTACGCCGATGCTGTCTCTACGAGCGGAACCACTAACACCCGAACTATCAACCGGGATGAGAGTATTTCACCGCAAGCTTGTGCGGGCAACTGGTACATTTCCGCTACAAGCAGCGACACACCGGGGAGAGAGAACAGCACAAAAAGGTACACACCGTAAACGAGTGCTGTATACGCTGTAAGCAAGCCGGGCGGGTTATGTGCGAGGATCGCAGCTGCGCCACCCGGCTTCTTGTGCGTTTGCCTACAGCAGGTCTTTGAAAAGCGAGTAAATGTTTTGCTTGGGGATCGCGCCGACAGACTGATTTACAATTTTGCCGCCGTGGTACACTACCAATGTAGGAATGGTTGAAACGGCATGACGGCCTGCAAGATCGATCTCTTCATCCACGTTTATTTTTCCAACTTTGAGGCTGTCGGAATATTCCTCTGAAAGCTGATCGACCAAGCCGCCGACAATTTTGCAAGGACCGCACCACGATGCCCAAAACTGAAGTAGCACCGGCACTGGAGACTGGAGTACCTCGGTATCAAAATTGGCTTCGGTTACAACAACAAACTTACTCATATATCTATATCCTCCCACTATTCTTTATTCTACTGTAAATATAACCATATTTAACCTTCAAGGCAATAGACAGATAATATATAACAGTCTGTGGAAATCATTTTTCAAAAGCAAAATTTCCGCGCACTAACAAAAGCGCGAAGAGTCGTGTAAAGAAAAGGGGGTATCTCCTATGATTATTGTCAAGGGGAAAATAACTTTTCCCCTATAATCGCTCCTCCTCCTTTATGCGCTGTCAACTAAATTGGACAAGACCGCTTTTCTATCCTGTGGACCTTTCCAAGGCCGCGGTTCATACGCCGTTTTACTCAACAACACCGAATACATATGTTTAGTTAGTTTGCGGGCTATCGACACAACGGTCTTTTTCTTGCTCGCGCCTTGGCATAACGTGTAATGCATATACCGCGCGCGAAGAGCCCCGCCCTCTTTGTTGCGTGCCTGTACCAAAAGCCCACGCAGGTAGCCATTCCCACGCTTGGTGATATGGCCGTTGTGCTGAATAGTCCCGGAATAATCCAGGCGGAGGACGAACCAGATGTAATTGCTGACCTGCGCCCCCTTGCTGAACCGACTGCTGTCCCCGACAGGCGCCGTGAAAGCGTGCGCCACTACCGTCCCTACCTCGGGTATCGTCTGCAATATTTTCATATCCTCATCCTCTTTCACTTTCCGTTGCATCCCCGCTTTCAACTCCTTGATTCGCTGCTTGTGCAACTCCAAATACCTCAATATCCATTGCGCTTCTTCCAGAGGAATAGGAAACCCTTCAATAAAAGAACCACCCAGAGGCTTGCTCTACAGCCTGCTTGACACAAATTTCACGATGTGCTACGGTATATTCATCACCGTTCAGGCTTACGTCTGCGGCGATATGGCGGCATAGCTCAGTTGGCAGAGCAAACGGCTCATATCCGTTCGGTCATAGGTTCAAATCCCATTGCCGCTAGAAATACTACACGTAACATTTTCTCTATACTGGCAGTTGGTACAACGGCACGCCGAGCCGTGCGGCGGCTTTCTCCGCTTCGGCGATGCCCGCGATAATCACCGGGCACGTGCGGCTGGTTTCAGGCGGCTGGTTTATTTCACCCGCAAGGCGTTGTAACACTGCGCCTATCTGCTCTTCGCTCACGGCAACAAGGTCTTTCAGCCGCCGTAAACGGTGGTTGTCCTCTATGCCGTACAGAAAACGGAAGAAATCGCCGAGACTTTTTTCGGCGGGGGAGCGGGGGCGGGTTTCCCGCGCGTAAGCTCCGATGACGGCTTTCGTCAAAGTTTCTTCGTCAAACGCCCGCGTACCTTCTCGCGTTGCGGCTTCCATCGACAGTAATATGGAAGAAAACGCATCGAGAGACCTCAGCGGGTTTGGGTCGCGGTAGGTGGCAAAAGAAAACGGCCCTTCGAGGCTGTCCGGCTGGGCAAACGCCCCGTACGCGCCGCCCTTCATTCGGATGTTCTCCCAGAGCGCCCCGGTGGAAAGCTGATGCGACAGCACCAAGTCCGCTGCTTGCAGAGGCGAGGCAAACGGCGAAGCGTTCAGCGAAACGGCGGCAAAGCCGACTTGCAGAGAAGGGGAGGAGAATACTTCGCCTTTCGCGGAAAGCCCGCTTTTTGAGAAAGTGCTTGCAATCTGCGAAAGGGCGGTGAAGCTTTCGATGGTAACGGATGCCGGGTTTCTCAGGCGCGGCGGACCGAATGTGCCGAAGCGTTTTCCGGTTTCCCGTTGCGCCTGCTCTAACGTGCCGCCAGCCAGATTTACCAGCAGCCCCGCGCTAGAGAGCCGGGACTGAATCGCCTTGAGTTTGGCACTGATTTCCGCAGTGTCCATCTCGGCAAGTGTGTGGACAAAAAGGACTTGATCCAGACCGCTCCACAGTTCTTCCACACAGCGGGCGCGGGAAAAAAGCCGCCCCGAACGGCCAGAGGCAAAACTATGCCCGGCGGGGGCAACGCTTGAGTCGAGGTCGTTTTTCATCTCCAGCACCAAGTCGCGTATCCGCCGCAGATCCGAAAAATCCGCGCTGGTTATAAGCCCAAGCGCCAAGTCCAGCGACTCTGTGATTTTTTCGTCGAGCGCCTTGATGCGGAAAACAAGCCAGTCCCGCCCTGTAATGTCAAACGTGCCTGATGGAAGGGCGGCAGTCCGCGCCGTGCCAGGAACAGGCGAGCCAGTGTGCAGCATGGTGCTAAAGCCCCCGGTTGTCCGCGCCATAAGACTCGAAACCTCGCCGTAATCCATACCGGGCAAGCCTACGGAAATCACCGCCTTCGAGAAAAAGGGAATCCACAGGTAGTCATCCGGCGGCAGCACATCGGCGGGGAAAGCAAGGTTCGCGTAGATTATCCCGTTGGTGAACATTGGGTTCAGCAGTGCGGGAACGCCGCAAAGGTCAGCGTAGTCCCGTTTGACGGGTTCAATCTCCGCCTTCAAGTCGCCGCGCGAAAGGTGCGGAATGGCGGCAAGTGCTTCAGCGCTATCGTTCTTGTCCTGATGCGCGGTAAGCTCCTCGTTCTTTTTTTGAATCGCCGCCTTTTCGGTCGCGCCTAACCCGGCATCAATCTTTTCAAGCCGCCGCGCAAGGGCAGCTTCCTTTTCTTCCTGAAACCCTTCAACAGGTTCTAGCGTGATGAACGCGCGGTGAGGATTATCCAAAAGATAGCGGCGGATCATCGTTTCAAAGTAGCGGCTGTCGTGCGCGATACGGCGTTTCAGTTCGTCAAAGGCGGGCGCGAACAGAAGGCTGTCCCAGGGATTTCCCCCGTGCAGCCACGCCATCAAAGAGCGGCGCATCCAGACAAGGGAAAACGGCCCGCCTGAGCGCCGGATTTCCCGGTGGGAAAATTCCATCCCCAAAAGCGCCGCCTCTATTTCCTGTTTGGGAATTCCCTCCTGCTCAAGCTGCGCTAGCGTCTCCATAATAAGCGACTGAACTTTCTGCGCCGCCTGTTCGAGAGTTTGCCCCGCTTCCAGTTTCAGCCCGCGAAGTCCGGTGCAAAGCGATGTTTCGCGCAGTTCGCCTTCAAGCCCCGATACGGGAGAAATATCCTCCGCCAAGCCGGATTCCGTGAGTGCGCGGGCAAGCGGCGAGCCATCATGCCCGAGAAGGATTTCCGTCAGTGCCGCCAAACTCAGCGATTCGTTCATATCAAGCGAATCCCCGCAGAGCCACGAAAGCAGCACGGTTGGTTTTGCCTCGGCTCCGGCGGGGCAGGGAATCTTGAAAGATGCAGGTTTTTCCCAGCGCCCAGCGCGGGGAATTGGCGCAGTTTTTTCCCCCGATGCAAGGGCAGAAAAAAAGTTTTTGTCGAGGAAGTCAAGCTGCTTTTCGGTTGGAATATTTCCCGCAAGAAAAATGCGGCAATTCGCCGGAGAGTAACACGCGCGGTGAAAATCCTTCAGCCCTTCCCAGTTGAGATCGGGAATGCACTCAGGATCGCCGCCTGATTCAAAATCGTACGGCGTTCCGGGCATCACCGCTTTTACCGACCACAGCCCGGCGTAGGCATCCAGCGCGGAGTACGCGCCTTTCATCTCGTTGTAGACAACTCCGGTGATTTCAAGATCGCCCGCACTATTGACCGCGTCAGCGTTGTTCTCAGTGTTAGCAAAAGACAAACGATGACCTTCTTGCAAAAATGTCCACTCGGAAAGCAAGGGTCTGAAAACTGCATCGCCGTACACGGACATAAGGTTAAAATAATCATGCTCGTTTACGGAGCTTGCAGGATAAACAGTTTTATCCGGAAATGTCCACGCATTCAAAAACGTTGCCAAGCTCCCCTGTGCCAAAACCAGAAAGGCATCTTTGAGGGGATAATTTTTCGAGCCGCACAAAACCGAGTGTTCCAGAATATGCGCCGCGCCGGTTGAATCCCGCGATGGGGTTGCAAAGGCAAACGAAAAAAGATTTTCGCTGTCGTCATTGTAAACATGAAAAACCTCAGCTCCGCTTGTGCGATGCCGCGCCCAAATACCTTTGGCTTCGAGTTCGCCCAAATCTTTAACGGCGAGAATCTCAAAACCGTTTTCGAGAACAGCGCCCTGTTTAAGTTCCGTTGTCATATCACTACATCCTTATCTTGCAACATCAGTATGCTGCCTTCTTCGCGGCTCTGGCGAAACCATTCAAGGAATTCCCGCGCTGCCGCCTCTGCTTCAATTTTAGGGATCGCTCCCATAAAATCCGATTCTTCTTTTATGCGCGCCGCTCTCACCGAAGAAATGTTCCGCATTATTTTTTGCGTGAATTCTTCGGAGCGCCCCCGCAGCAACAGAACGATATCTTTATCGCCCATTTCTCTAAGTTTTTCCTGTATGGGGCGGTCGGCGGCTTCAACAATATCTTCCAGTGTGTACAACCGCTCTTTCATATCGCGACTGAGAGTTGGGTCCTCTTTTTCCAGCACGTCCAAAAGCCGCCCGCCAAACTCTGTGTCGGATTGCTTTAGAATTGCCGCCAAAACTCCCTTGCCGTCAATTTCCCCGCCGCCCGAATCGATGCGCCCAAAGTGCCGCGCTTTTTCTTTCAGTGCGGCGGCAGTGCGCTCGATGACATCCGGGGCGCTTTCCTTCAGGCGGGCAATGCGCTTTACAATGTCAAACTTCCTGTCGGGGCTTATATTGGCGAGCGTTTGCGCGGCAAGTTTTGCCGGCAGCCGGGAAAATACCATCGCACAAGCAGCGGGGCTTTCGCCCTTGAAAAGCACCGCGAGCTGTTCCCCGGAAAAGTCCGACAAAAAATTGAAGGGATTTTCCTTCGCATCGGGAACGGCGCTGACCAGCATTGCCTCGCCCTTTTCCGCGCCAAAGGCGGCGTGCAAAACTTTTCGCGCCTGTTCAAGACCGCCTGATGATGCACCTGAACCAGCAGGCAAGGAAAGGAGCGATCGGAATTCTTGCAGAACGGCGGCAGCCTCCTCGCGGCTGATCGTTTTTATCGAAACAATCTCTTTCGAGATTGCATTTACCTGTTCCGGATCAAGTTGGGAAAGAACCTTCGCAGCTTCATCGCTGCCGATAAGCACCATAAACTGAGCGGCACGTCTGGCTTTGGATGCAGGCGGTGCTGACGGCGCTGTTCCGGTTTTGAGCAAGCCGATGTCGATGCGCTTGGCAGAACGGTTTTCGCCCTCAACGGAGCCGTCGGCTTTACCGTCGACAAGAGCGCTGGTATCACCTGAGTCTTTCTCCATCGTTTTTTTATAGGCTTCAATTCCCCTCTTAATTTTTCCCATACTGTTTTACTATATATCATTATTAAAAGAATATAAAGCTGTAAAAAAGCAAATAATCACAAACGGTTTCCTTAAAATAGTTCATATATTATGAAAATAAACGGTGAAAATAAATCAAGTTGTAAAATAAATGGTGTTATAATGCAAAAATTTCGTGATAATTGCAACAGAATGCATTATCTTTAAGATAGGAAAAAAGTTGAACACAGAGTTTTTTTGCGGCCATACACCAGTTGCCTCAGAAAGCCAGATTTTTATAGAGCGTCCGCGGATTAACCGCTTGCTGGAAAAGGCGGTACATAAGCCAATCGTCAGCGTCATTGCCGGAGCTGGCTACGGTAAAACACAAGCGGTGTACGCCTTTGCCCGCAGACTCAACGTTCGCACGGCGTGGATACAGATTTCTGAACGCGACAATCTGGGCGTACGTTTTTGGGAAAACTTTGTCTCGGCGGTTTCGATTATCAGCAAAGAGGCGGCAGGAAAACTCAGTCAGATGGATTTCCCAGCAACCGATCCGCAGTTCGACCGTTACCTTGCAATTTATCGGCAGGATGTAATTCTCAATGAAAAGTACCTTTTTGTTTTTGATGATGTCCACCTTATTACTACCAAAGCGGTGCTGACATTTCTCGAACGCTGCATCAGTTCGTTCCTGCCCAACATCACCTCTGTGCTGATTTCCCGAAGCGAGCCGCAGCTTGATATGGCGAAGCTGGAGCAGAAAAAACTCTTGGCGCGAATTACAGAAAATAAAATCAAGTTCAGTCTTGACGAATTGCTTTCGTACTTTCGGCTTCTCAATGTCAGAGCCGATCCGGGAATGGCATCCGCGATTTATCGCGACACTGAAGGCTGGGCGTTTGCAATTCATCTTGCGGCTCTTTCATTGAGAAATGTCAAAAGCGGCACTTCGCACGTTTCGTTGCTTTTGAAATACAATACATCAAAACTTATTGAAAGTGAAATTGCATCATCCCTTTCACCTGAGTTGTTGCGTTTTCTTATTAAACTTTCCCTTGTTGAAAATCTTAATCCTGATTTGGTGTTTGAAATAGGTGGCAATGCTGCGCTTGTAAAAGAAATGGAGAACATCGTATCGTTTGTCAGTTTTGACGCTTATTCAAATTCGTACCATATACATAATTTGTTCCTGGATTATTTGCACGAAAAACAAAATAAATTAACCGAGGAAGAAAAAAAAGATGTGTGGATTAAAACAGCGCAGTGGTGTACGGAAAACAATCGTAAAATGGACGCAATTATCAGTTACGATAAAGCTGGTGATTACAGCGGGATTGTAAAAATCCTTAGTACGATGCCGCTGATACTTCCAACGGGAGTGGCGCGGTTTATCCTTGATATTCTTGAACGCGCTCCTGCAACGATTTACCATGATTACCACGAGGCGCTTACAATTCGAAGCCGCGCGCTGAACAGCCTTGGGTGCTTTTTGCAGAACCGTGAGGAAACGCTTAAAATTATCCCGATGATGCAAGCAATGCCTGAGAGTACGAAAAAGCATGTCATTCTCACGGCGTGCTATGTCAATCTTGGTTTCATCGGTTTGTTGCAATCGTTTTACACAAAGCAGTATAATTTTATGTGCTACTTCAAACAAGCGCTCGTTGAAAGCAAAGAGGCGAATCTTCAAATCAAACCGCCGATGAACGTGGCAACGCTGGCGTCTTATGTGTGCAGAGTGATGGCTCCGGTGTCGTTGCACGAAATGGAAAAGTATATCGAAGTCATTGGCGAAATTGTTCCTTATACGGTTCAGGTGCTGGGTGGATGCCAAGCTGGGCTGCACGAGCTTTGTCACGGTGAGTTTGCTTTTTTCAGAGGAGAGGTGCAAAAGGCGGAGAAGTTTCTTATTGAAAGTCTTGCGAGGGCGAGAAAAAATGATCAGTACGAAATTGAAAACCGCGCTTTGTTTTATTTGCTCCGTGTTTATATGAGCTTAGACGAAGCTGATAAGATCGAGAATATTGTAAAGCAGCTTGAAAATGAACTTCAACAACCGCTTTATTTAAATCGGTATTTTTACTATGATATTGTAAGCGGCTGGTACTATATTCAGACGGGGCGAAAAGAAAAGGTTGCCACATGGTTGAAGAACGATCATGAAAATAGCGATCTTAATTCCAGGGTTCAGGGGCTTGAAAAACTGGTTAAAGCGAAATATTATTTTTCTGAAAAGCGGTATCCTGCCGCACTTGCCGTTATGGAAAGTCTCGGCGAGAGTGAACCGCTTCTCTTTGGGGAAATAGAAATGAAGGCGCTGGAGGCAGTGTGCCGCTGTCGTTTGCTGGACAAAGATGGCGCGTTGAAAGCTCTTGTGCAAGCGTACCAGCTTGCAGCGCCGACGGAGCTGTTTATGCCATTTGTCGAACTTGGTAAAGATATGCGCTCGTTGACGCAGACCGCGCTGCGGGATATTTCCAGCGGCAGTACAGCGGCGGGCATTTGCCCGCAGTGGCTGCAAGAGACGTACCGGAAATCTGCCGCATACGCGAAAAAGATTTTCCGCCAGAGTAAAAGCACACGGGCTTCCGCCGCGCCGCTTTCTCCGCGCGAAATGAGTGTGCTTGCCGGGCTTTCGCACGGGCTTACGCAGGAAGAAATTGCCAGCAGTGCTTCTATTTCACCCAACACGGTGAAAAGCGCAATTAGAAGTATCTATAGCAAGTTCGGCGCTCTTAACAAAGCTGACGCAGTACGTATTGCTGCAGAAAGAGGTATTTTGAATAATGCTCGATAAAAATAACAGGTTTGATAATCGGCAGATAATAGAAAGAAAACAAATTCACAAGCTGCTGGAAAACTCAGTTCAAAAGGCGGCGGTTTTTATTACAGCCGGTTCAGGTTACGGCAAGACCTGCGCGGTTCATTCTTTTTTACAGTATAAAAATGAAACTGCGATTTGGCTGACACTCACTGAAAAGGACAACGAGCCTTTGCACTTTTGGAACAGCCTTATTCAGGCAGTAAGTTTGCACAATCCAAGAGTTGGAAAATATCTGGAAGAACTTGGCTTCCCAGAATCACCTGCAAAAATTACCTGCTGCCTTTCGGTTCTAGCGGATGAAGGTCCAAACAGGAAATTCCCGTGCATTGTCGCAGATAATTTCCATCACATCACAGAAAAATCAATACTTGAATTTGTCAGCCGAATTGCGGCTTCCCCATATCCGAAGGGGACAATAATTTTTATTTCCGAAAGAGAGCCTGAGCTTAACACGATGAGCTTGCTTTCAAAAGGGCTTCTGTCCCGCATCACTGCAGACGACCTTCGTTTCAACGAAGAAGAAATTGCCGCGTACTTCCGGCTTAAAAATATAAATCTGTCGAGTGATGATGCACAGGATATTTTCATTGATACTGAAGGATGGGCGCTTGCTGTTCGCCTTGTCGCTGAAGAAATGGAAACAATAAAATCTCTGCACTACAACCGTGCTGTTTTATCAGATGGAAAAATAGCCGAAATGATAGACGAGCTATTTAATTCTATGTCGATTTCATATCAACGTTTCTTTACTATAATTTCGCTTTTCGATCAGTGGCCGCTTGAAGTCATGTCAAAAATTACCGAATGGTTGAATAGCATATCGAGTGAAACTTCGCACGAAACGCTGCCGCCGCCAAATGAACAAACGGTACGCTTGCATCTTCTGAGCGCGTTGTACTATTACGATGTGTATTTACACGGCTTCAAAATGCACTCGCTTTTTTTAGATTACCTTCGGAACAAGCATGGCGCACTTTCCCACAAAGAAATAAAAAGTGCTTGCTCTATTATGGCGCAGTGGTGCGTAGAAAATCGTTTGTTGATAGATGCGGCGATTAATTATGGAATTGCCGGGGATTGCAATGGGATTTTCACTGCGATATATTCTTCACCGCGAATTATTTCTCCTGCTACCGCTGAATCGTTTCTCGAAATTATTGATCGTCTTATTAGTAATAGTGAAACTGATAAACATGTCGAACAATTAAATCAATCAAATGAATTAAAACAAAATAATAACAATGAGAAATTTCTTATTCTACAGCATGTAACTCGCGCAGGGCTTCTTTTAAACAGTGGGCGTTATGATGAATCAAAAGACAGCCTCGAAAAAAGCATTGGGGAATTCGAGCTGCTGCCGCCCAACCCGTTAAATTTTTTAATCCTGTCCTCGTGTTACAACACACTTGGCGCACTTGCTATTTTTTCAAGCCGCACACATAAAAATACAACCCTCGCTGTGAAATATTTTCGGCTTGGTAATTTTTACTACATGTGCAGCCCATACACTGTTTCAGGATCGATGAGTAAAACAAGCATTGGTTCTTACGCAAACCTCATCGGCTATCCAACTGAAGAAAATGAATTTGAGCAATACATTGATACTGTCTCGCAGTGCATTCCGTATGCGTCCCATTCAATTGGTGGGTATCTGAGCGGTGTGGACAGTTTGTGCCGTGCAGAGCTTGCATATTTTAGGGGTGAACTTGATACTGCCGAGCAGCACGCTCGCGAAGCGGTCATCAAGGCGCGTGAAAAGGGTCAGTACGAAATTGAAAGTAAAAGCCTCTTTTACCTTTTGCGCGTATATCTTTGCACGGGGAATATTACCGCCGGGCGTGAAACGTGGGCGCAGGTTGAGGCGATTATTGATATCCCCGATTACATCAACCGTTACGCGATTTATGATATTATGACCGGCTGGATTTACGCCCACATCGGAGCGGTAGGACGAATTGCGCCGTGGCTGCGGAGCGAGTTTGAAAAAAGCGATCTTAATCCCAATTATCAAAACTATGAAATGCTGGTAAAGGCAAAAAGTCTTTTTGCGGAAAAGCGTTACGCGGACACAATAAATTTTCTGGAGCGTGAAGATGTGCGCGATGGGATTGGAGCTTTTTGTTTGGGTGCACTTGAAATTGCAGTTTTGAAAATGGCAGCTTTTTCTCGAGATGGTGATGATGCAGCAGTGCGAGAAATGTTGGAGACAGCTTACACAATTGCGCTTGAAGGTTCGCGCAGTGGAAAAATGTTTGACATGCCGTTTATCGAACTTGGCGAAGATATGCGGAGCATCGCAAGTGCCGCACTTTCCGCGCTGGACACGATGAGTGCCGCACCGACATCCGCCGAGCATGGGCTTAACCGGGAATGGCTTTTGTCAATTCGCAGCAAAGCGGCCGGGTACGCAAAGAAGTTGAGTACGGCAACAGAACAATACTGCAAAGTCTGCAAAGAAAATGACATTCCATTTTTTACAGCGCAGGAACTTTCGGTATTGACAAGTATTTCCAAAGGTCTTACGCGTGAAAAAATTGCAGAAGGCGCATCCCTTTCGGCAAGTACAGTAAAAAAAATTATCAAAACGATTTATACAAAATTAGGCGCTATTAACCGCGCCGATGCTATACGAATTGCCACAAGTTTTGGCTTACTGAAATAACTCCACGCTCCGAGCCTTAATGCACAGTTTCAAAAAACACCTTCAATTTTTCCATGCTTTCTACAACCGTCTGTTTTCCAAGTGCAATATGCTTCTTGTATTGAAAGAACGAAAAAGGCGTTGCATCGCTGGTAACATTCAACGTTATATCAGCGGGAATTTTTTTATCTTCGGTTGCATTCAGCGCGCACTCAATGCTGCGAAAAATAACTTGCGGGCCATTCTTGAAATCCTTGATCTCTTGCAAGATAAAACGGTTCACATCTACCGCCAGCACTTTTGTAAAACCCTCGCTGCGTGCAATCGCCACCGGCATATTGTCTAAAAGCCCGCCGTCTACAAGGCACATCCCATTGTCAACAAACGGCTCGAAAAAAACCGGAAACGACATCGACGCCCTCATTGCTTTAGCAATAGAGCCGGAACGGAACACAACCTCCGCGCCGCTTAACAAATCCAGCGCGTTACAGCGAAATGCAATTTCCGTTTCATTAAACATTTTCCCCTGCGTAAGCCTTTCCAGAAGTTCCAGCGTTCTCTGCCCCGTGTCGATTCCGGAACTGGTCGCAAGGCTCGCCAGAATCTGCCCAGTTTGAAACACTTTCCCCACCGGACCCTGTATCTTAAAAACAAAACTATCGAGGTAATCAGTAATGTCAAACTCTTCATCAACAAAGCGTTCGATTGACTGGGGCGACATACCGCACGCATACAGCCCGCCGACAATCGCACCCATCGATGTCCCTGCCACAAGCGAAGGTTTCGGAAAACCGGCATCTTCCAGCGCCCTGAGAACGCCAATATGCGCCAATCCCTTCGCACCTCCGCCCGAAAGAACTAGCGCCCACGGATGTTTTTTCATGTCTTTGTGTATTCGGATACTCATATCTTAGTTATAGCATATTTACTATATTTGCAGTATAACACACACGCAGCTACTTTGCAAAATAAGAATATTTGAAAAGCAAAAGCATCGCCTTAATTGGAGACGGATCAATTATTGTATTAAGGCACAGAGCAATATTCCACTCAAACAAAAAAAGCGCACGGAGCAATATTCTCTCCGTGCGCTTCGCGTCACTGACTCGAGTTTGCTTTAGCTCGCCGCTGCCTCAGATGAGGTTTCGGCTGGTTGTTTTGTCTCCGTTGCGTTTTCAACTGATACCGCAGTCTCAACGATCTCCTCTGAACAGCCGCACCCGCCTCCACAGCCGCCACTGCAGCAAGAAGAAGTCTCGGCAACAGCTGCTCTGGCGTTGGATCTTTCAAGGGAATTGGCGGACGACGGGTCAACAAGTCCGCCAAGATCGCTGCCGCCTTTGAAGCGCAGTACGTTTACCATAAAGATGTTCAGCTTGTTTATGATGTTCGGGGGCAAAAGATTTCCGTCTACTTCAACAGAAATGATTGGGAAGTTGCGCTCGCGCGCCCACGGCGTAAACACGCCTTCGACAACGCGCCCAATGAGACAGGCAAACGGGCTGATATTAACAATACCCGAATAATCCGCGTCCATCGCCGCCGCAGCAGAACCAGAAGAAACCGCAATCTCGGAGTTGAGTTCGAGGTTTACAAAGTTTTCCTGCGTGTACTTCATAATCTTGTGCATATCGTGCGGTGTTTCGGGGATAAGCCCGGTCGGGCCTAAAATCGAAATGACTTTCTTTTCCACCGAATGTTTCCACCAGCGCTCAAGTTCAAGCTTTTTAAGATCGCGCCAGGGTTTCGACAAAAGACGAGTACCGGCTTTGCGGAGTTTAATCAGCTTGTTGAACGAGTATTCCCGCACAAAGTCAAGGTAATGTATCCACTCGGAAATGCCCGCCACCTTCACTATAATGCCGCGCTCGCTCATCAGATCAATCAGCTCACCGACAGCGAAATCATCGCGGCGCACGTAGATTTCGCCGACAACCAGCACCTTCGGGCAGTCAGTGAGTTTTTTCTTCAGCGGGATTTTTTTAACATCGCTTGCAACGTTTGCAAGCTCCTGCCAGATGGCGTCGGGTTTGTGTTCAACCGCGTGCATAAGCTTGCGCCACGATTTTTCAAATTCCGCAACCGCTGTCGCGGGATCCTCCGCCGTTGTTTTCAGCGAACATTGAATGTCTTTCAAGTAGTCCGAAAGCACCAGCCCCTTCCACATTTCTTTGGCGAAGTTGGGACCAAGCTCGGTGTAGGAATTGTCGGCGGACAACGTAAACACGATCACGTTTTCAAGCCGCATATCGCGGAACAGATTTTCGTAGTACACATAATACTGCCCGGTTCTGCACGGCCCCGTCGTAATCGGCACGAAGAGCATATACAGCTCATCCTTGCGGTACTTCTCGCTCCAGATAAATTCAAGCGCACTGCCCAACACAAGGTGGCTCGGCACGCACTCTTTGCCCGACGAGTTCGCGCGCGCCGCTTGCACGGTTTTCGCCGTTGCAACCGGTAGCGCCTCCGCGTTAATCCCCAGCCCGCGCAGTGTCGCGCCCATATACTCGGTGGAGATGTCGCCCATATTTGACAGCAAAACTTTCACGCGCTTGTTGTTGCGTATCCGCACTTTCTCGCCGCTCTTTGAGTTGTCAAGCCGCAGCCTGTCCTCAACGCCGGCTTGCGGATCGTATGCAAACTTCCAGCCTGAGTCAAAGCGGTCGCCTTCGATTTCGTTCTTCTTTGCGCGGTAACCTTCGATGATGTCAAGGAACGCCTCAACGCGGGTGTCGATCCCCGCATCCGCCGAGTGCGAGTCCAGCTCCAGAATAAGGAACGGCTTTTGCCCCATGATCCACTTAATATAATGGAGGATAAACGAGTCAGGCGCGCACGAAAAGTTTGTAATGTACGTCAGGTAGATGTTATCTTC
>Ga0131853_10005517_pt1 | contig 22835 bp, 20 predicted proteins | sample TergutLab28metaG_FD_92764 | JGI IMG/M metagenome (GOLD analysis project Ga0131853, IMG submission 92764) | Labiotermes labralis P1 segment gut microbial communities from Petit-Saut dam, French Guiana - Lab288 P1 (version 2) (version 2) | ecosystem: Host-associated > Arthropoda: Insects >...
AACCGGCCCAAGGGCGCCATCGCCAACCCGAACTGCACGACCCTGTCGCTGATCGTGGCGGTCGGCGCGCTGAACCGGGCGTTCGGGCTCTCCGAGATGGTGGTCTCCTCCTACCAGGCCGCGTCCGGCGCGGGCCAGGCCGGCATCGACACGCTCTACTCGCAGATCGACAAGGTCGCGGGGAACCACTCGCTCGGTTCCCGGGCCGGCGACCTGCGGGGCGTCGTGGGCGACCTCGGGCCGTTCCCGGCGCCGCTGGCCATGAACGTGGTGCCGTGGGCCGGATCGGTGAAGGACGAGGGCTGGTCCTCGGAGGAGCTCAAGATCCGCAACGAGTCGCGGAAGATCCTGGGCATGCCGGACCTGCGGGTCAACGCGACCTGCGTCCGGGTGCCGGTGATCACCACGCACGCGGTCGCGGTGCACGCGCGGTTCAGCCAGGAAGTCAGCCGCGAGGCCGCGTGGGAGACCCTGAAGTCGGCTCCGGGCGTCGTCGTGTGCGACGACCCCGAGGCCGGCGAGTTCCCGACGCCGGCCGACGTGGTCGGCACCGACCCCACCTGGGTCGGCCGGGTCCGTCAGTCCCTCGACGACCCGAATGGCGTTGACTTCTTCGTCTGCGGCGACAACCTGCGCAAGGGGGCGGCCCTGAACACCGCGCAGATCGCGGAGCTGGTAGCCAAGGAATTCTAGATTGCTACCGATTAGTAGCTACTGATTAGTAGCTAACAGCCGCGGCCACGGGACCCTTCTCGTGGCCGCGGTTTTTTCATGTCCGCCGACGAAGGCGGTCCGATATGGTAGATTATGTCTGGTTTGTATGAACAAACTATGGCCTATGCCGCGTCTTCCGTCGTTAGAGGCGTGCTGTCCAGAGGATCCTTGTATAAAGGACATATCGACAAGGCGGGCCTGTGCAGGGAGGGAACACACGGGTGCCATGCGGAAATAATGACTGTCCGTGATGCAATAAGCGCGGAGAGGTGTCAGTATAAGACGGAATAACGTTGTCAACGGCGATGTTCCTGATTGCGGCACCGAACTAACTTTACTCGGAATCAACTTGCATTCGATTGCCGAGTTCAACTCGAACAATGCAACAATGCCGATGCTGTGCCGGAATTGCATAATTCCATGGCCCGACAGCTATTGGCGCTGATATGGCCGGACGGCCCCGCGGGGGTTCGCCCGGGGCCGACGCGACCGCTGGCGGGCGCGCGCCGGGATTCTGCCTGAACACGCTCCGGCGTGCGGAAATATACGAGGAGGGACCCGTGGTTACGACTCGCCGTCCCCGTGGCCGTGAGATCGCCCGACCCAACATCGGCGGCCCGGCCGCCGAGCACAAGAAGCTGATCGGTACCTGCGTCGCTGTCGGCCTGGTGCTGCTCATCGCGCTGCTGATGCTGACCGGCATCGGGCACACGATCGACCTGGCCGTCCAGCACTTCATGCTCTTCTACGCCGGGGTCTTCGCGCTGATCGGGCTCTGCACGTCCGTCGGCGCCGGACTGGCCGCCACGGACCGCATGTTCCTGCACCCGGGCCAGCGGGTCATGATGCAGTCGATTCACCGCGCGGCCTCCTTCGGGGCGTTCGCGTTCCTGGTCATCCACGTGGTCACGGAGATCCTGGCCCAGCGGATCGACGTGATCGACGCGTTCATTCCGTTCCTCCAGCCGTTCAAGACCTTCTACGTCGGACTCGGCACGATCGCCGGCGACATCATGATCCTGCTGGTTATAACGGGGATTATGCGTAAGCGGTTCGTCGCGAACGGTAAAGGTACGTGGCGCTGGCGGGCGATCCACTACTCCAACTACGTGATGTTCGTCTTCGGCGTCTGGCACGGACTGCTCGGCGGGCGGCCGGGTAAGCCCTACGTGGACTGGAGCTACGGTTTCGTCGTCGCCTTCGTCGCGCTGTTCGTGGCGCTTCGCGTCCTGGCCAACTCGCTGCGGCCCAAGGAGAGCCTGTCGGCCCCGGCCGTCTCCGAATCGGCCACCTCGGGCACTGCTCCGCTGCGGGCGGCGATGCTCGCCCAGGCCAGCACCGTCCGCGCGCCCGGCGCGGCCGCGATGACCTCGGCCGGCGGTACCGCGAACATGCTGCCCTCCGGAGGAACCGGGCCGGTGCCCGTGATGCAGTCGCTGTCCGCGGCCCCGGGCTACGGCGAGGCCCAGGCCGGACCGGGCTACGGCGACACCACGGTGCAGGAGATGCCGGTCTACGAGCCCGGATACGAGGGCCCGCCGCGCTACCAGGGCGCGCCCCGCCCGGCGATATCGGGCCCGATGCCGGCCGCTCCGTCCGGTCCGATGCCGGCCGTGCCCAGCAGTCCCATCAGCGGTCCGCTGCCCCAGGTACCCCAGAGGCCGCAGGGCGGCGGGTACTACTCCGGCCCGCCGAGCGGCCCGATGCCGCAGGCGCCGGGCGCCCCCAGCGGCGCGCACGGCCGTCCCGCTCCGGTCCCCGGACCGCCCAGCGGAGGATTCCGGCGCCCGGCCTCGGGCCCGATGCCGCGCGTCCCGGGCGCGCCGAGCGGCGCGTACGGCCGTCCCGCCCCCGCGCGGGCGTCCGGCCCGCCCACAGGGGGATTCTCCGGCCCGCCGAGCGGTCCCATGAGGCGGGCGCCGAGCGGCCCGATGCCGCAGGCACCGGGCGCCCCCAGCGGCGCGTACGGCCGTCCCGCCGCCCCTGCGGTGCCGGCCGGGTACGCGGAGGCGGGCTACCCCGCCCCGGGCCACGACGGGACGGGCTACGACGGCATGGGCTACGACGGCATGGGCTACGAGCAGGCGCCGCGGCGGCGCCAGGGCCCGCGGCAGGCGTATCGCGGCGGTGATCAGCCGCGATGAACCCGAGTTCCCCGGCTGAGCTTGACGTTCCCAAGATCATGCGGATCGGCGCCGCCCGGATGACGGCCGGCCTCGACCGCATGACGCGGATCGACCTCGATGCCCACAACGACATCTTCGGGCCCCTGCCCCGGATGTCGGCGGACGACATCATCGCGGCGTGCAAGCAGGTCGACCTGCGCGGTCAGGGAGGCGCCGGATTCCCGTTCGCCCGCAAGCTCCAGTCCGTCGTCGACGCGTGCAAGAAGAGGCGCCAGCCGCCGGTCGTCGTGGTGAACTGCACCGAGGGCGAGCCGGGCTCCTTCAAGGACAAGATGCTGATGATCAGGTCGCCGTACCTGATCCTGTCCGGTGCGGCCCTGATCGCCGAGGCCCTCGACGCCGACGAGATCGTCATCGGCGTCACCGCCAACGAACTGGCCAACCGGTCGATCGAGGACGCGGTCAACTCCGAGCCGGGCCTGCGCAAGATGGTCCGCGTCGTGCAGGCGCCCGAGAAGTTCATCTCCGGCGAGTCCGGCGCGCTGGTCCGCGGCATCAACGGCAAGAAGCACATCCCGCCGGGCCGCAAGCAGCGCGCGGCCGAAAAGGGCGTGGACGACCTTCCCACCCTGCTGTCCAACGCCTCCACGTTCGCGCAGATCTCCGTGCTGGCGCTGCTCGGCCCGGCCCGCTACGCCGCCGTCGGCGAGCCGGATGAACCCGGCACCACGCTGCTGTCGGTCAGCGGGTCCGCCCGCAAGCCCGCCGTCGTCGAGTGCCCCACCGGCGTGCCGCTGGGCGCGGCCCTCGACATCTGCGAGGCGCCGATGGGCGACGGCGTGCTTATCGGCGGCTACCACGGGATGTGGGTCGGCTCCGAGGCCGCCTACCAGGCCCCGGTCGGACGGCTGGGACTCGAGTCCGTCGGCGGCACCTATGGCTCCGGGATCGTGCTCCCGATCGGCGACGGCACATGCCCGCTGGGAGAGGTCTCCCGGATCGCCACGTACCTGGCCGCCGAGTCGGCCGGCCAGTGCGGCCCGTGCAAGCTGGGCCTGCCGAACCTGGCCCGCGCGGTGGCGTCCATCGTGGACGGCTCGGGCGGCGTGGACGCCCTGGACGTGGCGCGCCGGGCCGCGGCCACGGCCAACAAGCGCGGCGCCTGCTCGCACCCCGACGGCACCGTGCGATTCGTGCTGTCCGCGCTGGAAGTCTTCACCGAGGACCTCGCGGCCCACGTCTTCCACGGCTCCTGCGGCCGCCCAGTGCAGGGCATCCTGCCGCTGCCCGCCGGGCCGGACAACGAGAGCGACAAGAAACTCGTCGTGGACTGGTCCCGGTGCGAGGGCCACGGGCTGTGCGCGCACCTCATCTCCGAGCTCATCCACCTGGACAGCTCGGGATACCCGGTGATCATGAACGTCGCGGTGCCGTCCTGGCTGGAGAAGGACGCCATGCAGGCCGTCGCGATGTGCCCGAACCTGGCTCTCCGCCTGGAGAAGGACTCGCGGAGCAAGGGCGGCGGCAAGAAGGGCGGCTCGACCGTTACGCCGATCCCCGCCCCGGCGATGCGCACCGGCCTCCTCGGCGGACGAGGCCGGCGCTCCATCACAGCCGGGTGACGTTAGCCTCGGGGAGCCGGGACGATCCGTTCGGTCTTGTCCGGGGTCGGGGTGGGGAAGGGGGCGGCTACCGTCCAGCCCTCCGACCGCCACGGGCCCGGGTTGACCGCCTGGACGGCGTCCACGAGCAGCCGGGCGGCCGGGCGCAGAGCGTCCGGGCCGATCGCGGCGAACTCGGGCCACGCGGTGGCCACCAGGACGGCGTCCGCGTCCTCCGCGGCGGCGGCCGCGGTGTCCGCGTAGCCGAGGTGGGGGAACTCCACCAGGGCGTTCGGCGCGGCCTGGGGGTCGTAGACCATCACGGTCGCGCCCCGGCGGTGAAGCCGGTCCGCGACCTCGAGGGCGGGTGAGTCCCGCACGTCGTCGGTGCCGGGCTTGAACGCCGCGCCCCACAGTCCGACGCGCTTGCCGTCCAGTCGGCCCAGCAGCGTCTCCAGCAGGTCGACGACCCGGTCCCGGCGGCTGGCGTTGATGTCGTCGACGACGTCCAGCAGGCGGGCGGCCGTGTCCGCGCCGGTCTCCCGGGCGAAGGACCCGAGGCCGCGCACGTCCTTGGGCAGGCAGCCTCCGCCGTAGCCGATCCCGGCGTTGAGGAACGCGCGGCCGATCCTTGCGTCCATGCCGATCGCGTCGGCCAGCGTGCTGACGTTCGCTCCGGTGCCGGTGCAGATGTCGGCCATCGCGTTGATGAACGAGATCTTCGTGGACAGGAAGGCGTTGGCGGCGCCCTTGACCAGTTCCGCCGTGGGCGGGTCCGTCACGATCAGCGGGATCCCGGTGTCGGTGAGCGGCCGGTAGACCTCCCGCACGGTGGCCTCCGCCGCCGGGCCGGGAACCCCGACGACGATGCGGTCGGGCCGCAGCGTGTCCTCGACGGCGCGGCTTTCCCGGAGGAACTCGGGGTTCCAGGCGATTTCGACCCCGTGGTCAGGGAACACGGGCTCGACCCCGGCGGCCCCGGCCATCTCGGCCAGTTCCGCGGTCAGCTTTTCCGTGGTGCCGGGCGGAACGGTGGACTTGCCGATGATCAGCGAGCCCCCGGTCATGTGCGGCGCCAGGGCGCGGACCGCGCCGAAGACCTGGGACAGGTCGTAACCGTCATTGTTGGCGTTTCCGGGAGTACCGACGCCGAGGAAGTGGACGGTGCCGAAAGCACCGGCTTCTTCGAAACTCGTGGTGAACCGGAGATTCCCGTTTTGGGTGTGCCGGGAGAGCATTTCGTCGAGCCCGGGCTCAGCGAACCAGGCACGCCCGGAGTTGAGCAGCGCGATCTTGTCCGGGTCGATGTCGACGCCGAGCACGTCATGGCCGACTTCTGCCATGCATGCGGCGTGTGTCGCGCCCAGGTGCCCGCACCCGATAACCGTCAGCCTCATAGCGGCGGTTCCTTCCGTAGGAATCGTCCCTTTGTTCTGAACGGTAGGTTGCCTGGGTGGCGGTTTAGTGACCTCGCGCTGAACGGAGACCAGCGATAATCGGTCGGGGCGGGATTGCCTGTTCGCGGACATTTGCGCAGGTCAGGGAAAGGTTACATCGGGGGAAATGCATTCCGGACTGCCGGTGATCTTCGGAATACCTTTATCCGGCATCCGGGCAATCGGAACGAGACGGGCGGATTTGGCCGCCGCGTCCGGGGAGGGAGGAGGAGGCCCTCAGGCCCTTCCGGGAGGCCCCGGGCGGAGGCCTGGTCCCGGAAAGCCGAACGGCCGGTCCCGTGACTGGAACCGGCCGTCTCGCGGTGGTCGGGGTGACTGGATTTGAACCAGCGACCTCGTCGTCCCGAACGACGCGCGCTGCCAAGCTGCGCCACACCCCGGAAGCCCGCCAGCGATGCTGGCGAACGAACCTCCGTTAGTCTAGCGGATAACCTGACCGCCTTGCACATGAGTTAACGGCTGCGCGGGGTCAGGGTCAGCAGGGTGGCCTCGGGGCGGCAGGCGAACCGGACCGGAGCCCACGGCGAGGTGCCGAGACCGGCCGAGACGTGAAGCCACGCGGTGCCGCCGCTGGCCGGCGCCGCCTGCGGGTGCAGGCTGAGGCCGCTGACCCGGGGACGGTCGATCCCGCAGTTGGTCACGAGGGCCCCGTACCCGGGAACCCGGAGCTGGCCGCCGTGCGTGTGCCCGGCGAGCAGCAGTTCGTAGCCGTCGGCCGCGAACCGGTCCATGACACTAGGCTCCGGCGAGTGCAGCACGCCGATCCGGACGTCGGCCGAGGGGTCGGCCCGGCCGGCGATCTCGTCGTAGCGGTCCCGGTCCGCGTGCGGGTCGTGGACGCCCGCGAACGCGATGTCGAGGTCGCCCGCCTTGAGACGGCCGCGCCGGTTGTTCAGGTCAAGCCAGCCCGCGGTGCTCAGGCCCTCGCCCAGCTCCTGCCAGGGCAGGTCCGGCTCGCGGTGGTCGTGATCGCCGTGGCTGGTACGCCACAGGTAGCGGGCGGGGTTCTTCGCCCGGGGGGCCCACAGGTCGTTGGAGCCGTAGACGAATACGCCGGGCTTGTGCAGCAGCGGCCCCAGAGCGTCCAGCACGGGCTGGACGGCCTTCGGCGAAGCCAGCGAGTCGCCGGTGTTGACCACCAGGTCGGGGTCGAGGTCGGACAGCGACCGCACGAACGACATGAGGCGGTGCCGTCCGGGGGTCAGGTGCAGATCGGAGATGTGCAGGACCCGCAGCGGCGCCGTGTTCGGCGGGAGGACCGGGATCTCGGCCTCCCGAAGCACAAACCAGTTGCGCTCGATGACCGAGGCGTAGCCGAAGGCTGCCGCGCCTCCGGCGACCGCAAGGGAGATCAGAGTTCGTGCTCGCATGCCTCCATGGTGCCATGAACCGCGTATGCACGTGCGTGCTACCCGTCAGCGGGCCGGGCGGCATCCGGTTCTCGGCGAAAACCATTCGGCGGGACCCGCTGGTTGTCGGGCAGGATAGGACCGTGAATGAACTCAAGGAACGGATCCGGGCTGACCTCAACGACGCGATGCGCGCCCGGGATCAGGTACGGCTGCGCGCGCTGCGGATGGCCCTCACGTCGATCTCGACGGAGGAGGTCTCGGGCAAGAGCTCCAAGGAGCTGTCCGATGACGAGGTTGTGAAGATCCTCACGCGCGAGGCGAAGAAGCGGCGGGAGGCCGCCGAGGCGTTCGAGGGCGCCGGCCGGGCGGACCAGGCGTCCGCCGAGCGGGCTGAGGGCGAGATCCTGGCGGAGTACCTGCCCGAGCAGCTCAGCGACGACGAGATCGCGAAGCTGGTGTCGGCGGCGATCGCCGAGACCGGCGCCGAGGGCATGCCCGCCATGGGCAAGGTCATGAAGGTCGTGAACCCGCGGGTCGCGGGCCGGGCGGAGGGCAGCCGGGTCGCCGCCGAAGTCCGCCGTCAGCTGGCGGGCTAGAGCCGGCCCCGGCCTAACCTCCGGCGTGCGGAGGGTTGCCTCCCGGATTGGTGGGCGGCGGGTTGGGCGCCGTGGGAGCCGGGCTCGGGGCGGTGCTGACGGTGGGGGCGGGCGAGGGGGCGCCGGAGTTACCGGTGGTGCCCCCGCCCCCCTTGCCTTTTCCCGGGCCGCCTGGGCCGCCAGGGTTCGCCGGGGCGGCGGGAGCGGCCGGGGTGGCCCCGCCGGTGCTGGGGGGCTTGGGCGGGGCGGTATTCAGCATGCCCGAGCCCATCCGCCAGAGCCGGTTGCTCTTCGGCACCGCGGCGAACGGCGTCATCGGGCCCAGGTTCGCCTGCTGGAACGTGAGGTTCCAGGTGCTGCCGGGGGCGTTCGCGCCGAACATCTCGGCCGGGCAGGACGCCCCGCCGGCGTAGGAGTGGTAGCAGGCGGACGGGCCGCTCATCGTGTCGACCGTCGGCGATTCCGGGTTGAACACCGAGGTGTAGCTGACCAGGTTGGTGTTGTACCCGGCGAAGGCCGCGTACGGCGTGCCCGACCCGTGCGTGACGTTGGAGGTGCCGGTCTTGCCCGCCATCTGGTACCCGCGCAGCGGCCCGAGCCCGGCGGCGGTGGCGCCCTTCCACGTGAACACGCCCTGCAGGATGTAGTTGGCCGCGTTCGCGATGTCGGGCGACAGCACCCGGTGGCAGTCGGCCTGCGGTACCGGGACGTTCTTCCCGGCGCTGTTGGTGACCCTGCTGAGCGCGACCGGGGCGCAGTACCGGCCGCCCGAGGCGACCGTCGCGTACGCCGAGGCCATGGACAGCGGCGACACGCCGGTGGTGCCGAGGGTGAACGCCGCGTCGCTGTCGGCGTGGGCGGCCAGCAGGTTCTGGCCGCTCGCCGTGGTCAGGCCCATGTTCGACGCGGTCTTCACCACGTTGCACAGGCCGACCTTCTGCTCGAGCCGGGCGTAGAACGTGTTGATCGAGTCGGCCGTCCCCGTATACAGCGAGTACGTCCCCTCGTCGGACTTCGACGCGTTGACGACCGGCCACGGGGGGAGCACGTCCCCGGAGCAGTTCTGGAAACCGTCCACGGTCATCGAATGCTGCACGCTGTCCGTGTAGCCGAACGGGGTTCCCTGCTCAAGGGCCGTCACGAGGGTGAATAGCTTGGATGAGGACCCGGTCTGCACGCCGTACCCGGTGCCGCCGTCGGCGCTGTTGACCGCGTAGTTCACCTCGGTCTGCCCGTTGCCGGTGCCGTAGGGGCGGTTCTCCGCCATGCCCATGATCCGGCCGGTGCCCGGCTGGACCAGGACCTCGGTGTCGACGTTGCGCGCCTCGTTGTAGGCGCTGCTCCACTCCGGCATCGTGTAATTGACGGCGTTGGCCGTCGCCTTCTGGTCCTCCGGGTCGAGTGTGGTGTAGATCTTCAGGCCCCCGGATGCCAGCGTCTTGGCCCGGTCGCTCATGGTGGAGCCGAACTGCTTGCTCTGCAGCACCGCGTGCATCACGTAGTCGCAGAAGAAGCCGTTGTCGCCGACGGTGCTCGCCCCGCAGCCGCTCTGCACGGTGCCCTGATGGAGCGTGAGCGGCTCCTTCATCGCGGAGGCCTCGGCGGGCGCCGGCAGGGACCCGGTCTGCATCATCCGGGCCAGGACCGTGTCGCGCCGTTCCAGGGACTGCTGGTGGTTCACGAGCGGGTCGTACCGGGACGGGTCCTCCACGATGCCTGCCAGGTCCGCTGACTGGGTGAGGGTCAGCTTGGCGGCCGTCGTGTGGAAGTAGGTTTCCGCGGCCGCCTCGATGCCCCAGGCGCCGCTGCCGTAGAAGGCGTCGTTCAGGTAGGCGGCCACGATCTGCCGCTTGGACATGCGGTGCGCGACCTCCACGGCCATGCGCAATTGGTTGATCTTGCGGCCGGGCGTGTCGGCGGTGGCGTTCTGATACGCCTGGGGGCTGCCCAGGCCCTGCAGGATCAGCACGTCCTTGACGTACTGCTGCTCAAGGGTGGAAGCGCCCTGGATCGCGTTGCCGTTGAGGTCGTTGACCATCGCCCGGGCGGTGCCCTTCAGGTCGAGGGCGCCGCGCTGCCAGAACCGGCTGTCCTCGATCGCGACGATCGCCTTGACCATGTTCGGCGAGATCTGGTTGTAGCCGACCGGCTGCCGGTTGATCCCGGTGAAGGTCGCCCCCGGACCCCCGTCGACGCCGTAGACGTACGTGATCAGGTGGCCGCTGGAATCCAGGATCTCCGACCGCTGGGGCAGGCTGGACGCGCTGAATGGCAGCGCCGTGAAGCTGTTGGAAGCGTCCCGGACGGATACGCCGCCCTCCGCCACAATGGGGATCACGGTGGCGGCCGCGAGCACGCCAGCGACGACCGCCAGGAAAATCAGGCGGCCGAGCGCTCCGGTCTTTGACAACCAATCCGCAGGATGCACGTCTAATAGAGTACGCGGGCCTGTGAAGTACTACCGCAACTGTCCGGAGACCAATGGCGACAAGCAGCCACTTTCGTTACGCTGAGGGTATGTTCGCAACCGAACGGTGACTAGTTCCGGACGTGCGTATAGTCCATGAGGACTATCTATGAAATGAGCACGCCGGGGACTTGGCATTCATGGCCGAAGTTCCGTAAGTTGCATTGTCACGAACAGATAACCGTACGGGGTGGCCGCACACCCCGTACGGGCAGCAATCCGTCAACGCAGACCGTCCGGGTACATGTGTGCCCGGCGATCAAGAGGAGTTGGGCACATGTGGATCAATGACTGGACCACACGCGCCGCCTGCAAGGGGACCGACCCTGACGAGCTGTTTGTCCAGGGTGCAGCCCAGAACCGCGCCAAGCTCATCTGCCGGGGCTGCCCGGTCCGTACCGAGTGCCTTGCGGACGCACTCGACAACGGCATTGAGTTCGGCGTCTGGGGCGGAATGACCGAACGCGAGCGGCGCGCGCTTCTTCGCCGTCGTCCCGACGTCGAGTCGTGGCGTGATCTGCTCGAGCGGGCCCGAGACCGCTACGAGCGCCAGGGCACGGTCGACGAGCTGGTCTCCAGCAACTGATCCTCGTCGAAGCCCGCTGGCAATGGCGCCAGCGCCCCCGGCGCGGCCCCCGGGGTTAGGTTCTCAGGGCCGAAAATCACCTAGTTACACAGAGATACTGCCCTGCCGGTTCCATCGCAGTGTGGGAAAGCTCACTGAGGTTCCCCAGACAGCGAGGCGCCGACCGTCCGCAGTCCGGCGAGGTCATGTACGTCCTCCGGCAGGGCAGGTACCTCCATGACGGGAACGGCGGGGTGCGCGGAGGTAAACGCGCTCGCCACCCGCCGCTCTCGTTCTCCCAGGCTCATGCGCGCCGCGTGCAACCGCAGCGCCGCCGCCGCGACCGCGTCAGCGGACGCCTGCGATGAGTCAGTCTCCGAAGACCCGTTAGGTGCCGACTCGAGGGTTTCCGCGGCCGCGAGAGACCGCGGGGCGGAGAGGGTTCCCGGGGCCCGGTGGACCCGGTTCAGGATCAGCCCGGCCAGCGGCATGCGCTCGGCATCCAGGCGCTCCACGAAATACGCCGCCTCGCGCAGCGCGTCCGGCTCCGGAGCCGCCACCACCAGGAACGACGTGCCCGGTGCCTGCAGCAGCTTGTAGGTCGCGTCGGCGCGTTCCCGGAACCCGCCGAACATCGTGTCGAAGGCGGTCACGAAGGTCTGCGCGTCCCGCAGCACCTGCGCGCCCAGGATCTTGGTCAGCGTGCCGGTCACCACCGAGAACCCGGCGTTGATCACCTTCGTGAACGGGCGGGTCGCCTTGGCGGGCGTCAGGAGCAGCTTGATCAGCCGCCCGTCCAGGAACCGCCCCAGCCGCTCCGGCGCGTCGAGGAAGTCCAGCGCGGACCGGGACGGCGGCGTGTCGACGACGATCAGGTCCCACTCGTCGGACTTGCGCAGCTGGCCCAGTTTCTCCATCGCCATGTACTCCTGCGTGCCCGCGAAACTGGACGAAAGAGCCTGGTAGAACGGGTTGGCCAGGATCTGCTCGGCGCGGGCCGGGTCCGAATGCGCCTCGACGATCTCGTCAAAAGTGCGCTTCATGTCGAGCATCATCGCGTACATCGACCCGCCGGGCTCCTCCGAGACGCCCTCGACCAGGCGCGGCGTGTTGTCCAGCGATGTCAGCCCCATCGACTGGGCCAGGCGCCGGGCCGGGTCCACGGTGAGCACGCACACCTGCCGGCCGCGCTCCGCGGCCCGCAGCCCGATCGCCGCGGCCGTTGTGGTCTTTCCCACGCCGCCGGACCCGCAGCACACGATGATGCGGGTGCGGCGGTCATCGATGATCCGGTCCGCTTCCAGGACCGGGTTATCGGTCAGAGCAGTGGTCGAGGTCATGCGGCCCCCTGATCCCGGAGTTCGGCCGCGAGCCGGTACAGCGCGGCCAGGTCGATAGCGTCGGTGAGCAGCGGCAGCTCGTAGAGGGGCTGGCCGGCCTCGGCGAGATCGTCCCGCTGGCCGTCCTGCAGCCGGACGCGCCTCGCGTGCTCCGCGAGTTCGTCTCCGAGGGACTTGGCCAGCTCATCGGCGGAATGCAGCCCGGCGCGGGTGAGGGACCCGGCGAGCGCGCTGACATCCGGGCCGGACTCGAGCTCCTCGCGGGGCAGCACCGCGGGCCGGGCCATGTTGACGATCACGCCGCCCACCTGCATGCCCTTGACGCCGCGGAGCTCGGCGATGCCGTCGAGCGTCTCCTGGACCGGCATCTCCTCCAGCGTGCAGACGAAATGCACTGCGGTCTGCGGCGACTTGATCACGTTGGCCACGCTGTCGGCGTGGGAGCGGATCGGGCCGACCTTGGCCAGGCCCGAGACCTCGGCGGAGACGTTCAGGAACCGCCCGATGCGGCCGGTGGGCGGGGCGTCCATCACCACCGCGTCGTAGGCGTGCCCGTTCCGGCCGCCCTTGCGGCGTACCGCCTCGGTCGCCTTCCCGGTGCACAGCACGTCCGACAGGCCCGGCGCGATCGTGGTCGCGAAGTCCACCATGCCGAGCTTGGTCAGGGCCCGCCCGGCGCTGCGCATGCCGTAGAACATCTGCAGGTAGTCCAGGAGCGCGCCCTCGGGGTCGATGGCCAGCGCGTACACGTCGCCGGTCTCGCCCTCGCCGCCCGGTCCTATCGCGATCTTGCGCTCGCCGTACGGGAGCGGCGGGCGGTCGAACAGCCGGGCAATGCCCTGCCGGCCCTCGGCCTCGATCAGCAGGACCTTCCGGCCGCCGCGCGCCAGTGCCAGCGCGAGAGCGGCGGCCACCGTGGTCTTTCCCGTGCCGCCTTTGCCCGTCACGACATGCAGCCGCACGCCGTCCCAGTCAGTATCCCTCGCGGTCACCGCACCGTTCCCTTCGTGCCTCTCAGGAGGAGGCTATCGGCTGAGCTGGCCCGGCGGGTGCCGGTCTGCCCCGGTATGACTTCCCACACTTGGCCCGAACGGATCATGGTGGCCGGGCCATAGCCTGTTGCACCCCCGCGGGCTTAGGCTGCCGTTATGGAAGCCGTCGTCGTCTTGATCGTGATCATCGTGGTCGCCGCGCTGGTACTGGCCGGGCGGTCGCTGCGGGTGGTCCAGCAGTACGAAAAGGGCATCGTGTACCGGTTCGGGCGAGTACTGCCCGAAGTGCGCGGTCCCGGGCTGACCATGCTGCGGCCCGTCGGCGACCGGATGCAGAAGGTCAACATGCAGATCGTCGCGATGGCGGTGCCCGCCCAGGACGGCATCACCCGCGACAACGTGACCGTCCGGGTCGACGCGGTCGTGTACTTCCGCGTGGTGGACCCGATCAAGGCCACCGTCAACGTGCAGAACTACATGTTCGCCATCCAGCAGCAGGCCCAGACGTCGCTACGGTCGATCATCGGCCAGTCCGAGATGGACCAGCTGCTGGCCGAGCGGGAGCAGATCAACTCCGAGCTGCGGCGGGTCATCGACGAGCCGACCGAGCAGCCGTGGGGCATCCGGGTCGAGCGGGTCGAGATCAAGGACGTGTCGCTGCCCGAGGGCATGAAGCGGTCCATGTCCCGCCAGGCCGAGGCCGAGCGGGAACGCCGGGCCCGCATCATCACCGCCGACGGCGAGTACCAGGCGTCCAAGCGGCTGGCCGCCGCCGCCAACGTGATGGCGAAGGATCCCGCGGCGCTTCAGCTGCGGCTGCTGCAGACGGTGGTCGAGGTCTCGGCCGAGAAGAACAGCACGCTGGTCATGCCGGTCCCGGTGGAGCTGCTGCGGTTCTTCGAGAAGATGACGCCGGGCGCCTCGGAATCCGCGGAGTCTCCGGCGCCCGCGGAAGACGTCGAGGACCTCGGCGACGCGGAGGTGGAGGAGGCCGAGCAGGCGATCGCGAAGCCCCCAGCGGCCGCGCCGCTGTCAAACGTGTCGGTCCCGGAGATCGGCGATCCGTCTGACCTGCCCGCCGCCGAGGTAGAGCCGGCCGCGGACTCCGAATCGCGTTCCATAGAGCGCTAGGGTTCCCTGTATGCAGAAATGGGAGTACGTAACTGTGCCGCTGCTGTCGCACGCGACGAAGCAGATTCTCGACAACTGGGGTGACGAAGGATACGAGCTGGTGAGCGTGATCCCCGGCCCGAACCCCGAGCAGCTCGTCGCCTACATGAAGCGGCCAAAGGAATGAGCGGAGTCGCGGAGCGGCTGGCCGGGCTCGGGCTGCGGCTGCCGGAGGTGGCGGCGCCGGTCGCGTCCTACGTGCCCGCCGTGCGTACCGGCAACCTCGTGTATACCTCGGGCCAGCTGCCGCTCGTGGACGGCAAGCTGCAGGCTACCGGCAAGGTCGGCGACACGGTCTCCGTGGAGGAGGCCACGGCCTGCGCCCGGACTGCGGCCCTCAACGCCCTGGCCGCCGCGGCGGCCTACGCGGGAGGCCTGGACGCGGTCAAGCGCGTGGTCAAGGTCGTCGTCTACGTGGCCAGCGCTCCGGACTTCACCAGCCAGGCCCAGGTGGCCAACGGAGCCAGCCAGCTGCTCATGGACGCGCTCGGCGACCCCGGGAAGCACGCGCGCAGCGCCGTCGGGATGGCGGTCCTGCCGCTCAACACGCCGGTCGAAGTCGAGATCATCGTCGAGGCCGCGTGAGCACTCGCATTCCCCTGAACAAACTGAAGGACGGCATCGCGGACCGGGTCGCCGGCATCGCCGAGGGCCGTATCGCCCCCGCCGAGGTCCGCCAGGCCTCCACCGTCATGATCCTCCGGGACGGTCCCGAGGTCCTCATGATGAAGAGGCCGGCGGCCATGTCGTTCGCCGCCGGGGCCTACGTGTTCCCCGGCGGCCGGGTGGACCCGGCCGACGCCGATCCGTCCATCGGGTGGCACGGGCCGGCGCCGTCGGCCTTCGCCGCCCGGCTCGGGGCCCCGGACGAGGACGTGGCGCGGGCCCTGGTGTGCGCTGCGATCCGGGAGACGTTCGAGGAGGCCGGGCTGCTGCTGGCCGGGGCCCCGGACGGGCCGGTGACGGTACCGTCCGGCGAGGCCTGGGAGGCCGACCGGGCGGAGCTGATCGCCGGGACGACCACGTTCGGCGAACTGCTGGCCCGCCGGGGCCTGGCGCTGCGCGCGGACCTGCTGGTGCCGTGGGCCCGGTGGATCACGCCCGAGGCCGAGCCGAAGCGGTACGACACCCGGTTCTTCGTCACCCGGCTTCCGGCCGGGCAGGAAGCGACCGGGCACGCCGCCGAGGCCGACCGCCTGGCCTGGGTCAACCCGGCCGACGGGCTGCGGGCGGCGCGGGACCACGAGATGTTCCTGATGCCGCCGACGGCGACGACGCTGAACGAGTTCGCCCGCCTGGGTGACGTCGGCGCCATTCTGGGGGAGGAACGGAGCATCGTCCCGATCCAGCCCCGGATCGTCGCCGAAGACGGGCAGCCGTGGCTGGAGATCCCCCCGGAAGCCGATTTCCCGGACGGAGTCCCCCGGTGAGCGGTATCCCGGATCCCTCCATCGACGGTTCGGGCAGCGAGCGCGCCACGTGCGTGCTCGCGCCCAACCCGTCCATGATGACGCTGGACGGCACCAATACCTGGATCGTCTCCGAGCCTGGTTCCTCCGGCGTCGTCGTCGTGGACCCGGGACCGGACGCCGAAGACGAGGGCGCGGAGGCGCACCTGCGGCGGGTGCTGGAACTGGCCACCGCGGGGGACCGGCGGGTGGCCCAGATCGTGCTGACGCACGGCCATCCCGACCACTGCGGCGGCGCCGCCCGCTTCGCCGAACTGTCCGGCGCGCCGGTCGGGGCCCTCGATCCCGCGCTGCGCCTGGGCAGCGAGGGATTCGCTCCCGGTGACGTGATCACCGCGGGCGGCTGCGAACTGCGGGTGGTGGGGACGCCGGGGCACTCGGCGGACTCCCTCAGCCTGCTCCTGGACGCCGACCACGCCCTGCTGACCGGGGACACCGTGCTCGGCCGGGGTACCGCGGTGATCGCGCAGGACGGAGGGCTGGGCGATTACCTGCGGACGCTGGAGGAATTGCGGAGCCTGGCGGCCGGCACGATCCGCTCCGGGGAACTCGAAGTTCTGCTGCCCGGCCACGGGCCGGTGCTGACGGATCCCGCCGGGACCCTCGATTACTACATCAGCCACCGCAAGGAACGGCTTGATCAGGTGCGGTCCGCGATCGACGCTGGTGCGCGGACCCCAGCTGACGTCGTAGCGACCGTCTACGCCGATGTAGACAAGTCGCTCTGGCCCGCGGCCGAGAAATCGGTCCGGGCCCAGATGGAGTACCTGGGAGCGCTCTAGCGAGCGCGCTTCTTCAGGCGCTCCTGGTCCAGGATGAGGACGGAGCGGGCCGAGATCTGCAGCCACCCGCGGGCGGCGAAGTCGGCCAGCGCCTTGTTGACGGTCTCGCGGGACGCGCCGACCAGCTGGGCCAGTTCCTCCTGGGTGAGGTCGTGGTGAACGTGCAGTCCGTCACCCTCCTGGGTGCCGAAGCGGTCGGCCAGGTCCAGCAGGTTCTTCGCGACGCGGCCCGGCACGTCGGTGAAGACCAGGTCCGCGACGACGTCGTTGGCGCGGCGCAGCCGCTGCACCAGGGCCCGCAGCATGTGCTGCGACACCTGGGGGCGCTCCTTCAGCAACGGCAGCAGGTGCTCGTGCCGCAGCGAGGCGAGCACCGCGTCGGTCACGGCGCTGGCGCTGGAAGTCCGGGGGCGAGGGTCAAACAGGGAAAGCTCGCCGAACATCTCTCCGGGGCCGATGACGCTCAGCAGGTTCTCCCGGCCGTCCGCCGCGGCCCGGGTGAGCTTCATCTTGCCGTCGAGAACGACGTATAGCGCGTCGCCGTCGTCACCCTCCATGAACAGGTGCTCGGCGCGGGAAAGCTTCACCTCAGTCATCTGGCGCCGAAGCGCCCGGGCGTCCTCGTCGTCAATGGCACTGAACAGGGGTGCCTTTTTGAGCACTCCTTCGGCGTTGTCCACCGGTCCTCCTTGTTGCAAAACTTGCTATAACCAAGTGTGATACATGCGGGTGCATGCTCCGTTCGTGGCACCAAGAGTATGACGGGTATGGCCGACTTGGGTGGCGGCATCCCTGCTGGTTTGACTGGATCCATACCCACGCCCCGCCTGTCCGTACCGGTCGCGGTTACTTTCCGTATCGGCTGCCTATCCCCACGGGCACCCGGGTCCCGTCCTGGGTCGCGGCGCCAGCGCCTAAAATCGCCGTCGCCAAAGTGTTAAAAGTGCCATATTCATGGATATATACCTCTCAAGCAGTCTCGCGACGTGTATTGATAGTTACACGGCGTTATGTAATGATCTTTGGTGGGGAGAACGGAAGAGCGCGGTTGCCGTCGAGAGGGTCCCGGCATGTTCATGGCACGGCGCGAGCCGTCGCGCGCGCAGCTCACGCTGCAACGGCGCGTCGACTTCCATATTGGGGAAGCCGTACGCGCGTCACTCGCGGGCAGTTACGACAAGGCGCAGGCACATTCGCAGAACGCGCTGTCGATCGGCCGCGAGCTCTACCGGAAGGAATGCCGTCACCGAGCCGACCTGGCGGCCGCGCTCGCCTGCCACGCGGGGAGCAGGGCGGCCTACGGGCGGATCGCCGACGCCGTGGCCCTGCTGACGGAGTCGGCCGGGCATTATGCCGTCCTGGCGCGCGACGATCCGGACGCCTACGAGGTGCGCCGGATCGACGTCCTGACCCGGGTGGCGCTGGCCTCGGACGCGGCCGGCAATACCGAAGGGGCGATCACCCTGCTCCGCGAGCTCATCCAGATGTACGACCAGGCCGCGGCGAGCGAGGAGCGTGACCTCGCCCGGGCCCGCGCCCGGTTCCACCTGGGACGGTGCCTGCTGAAGACGGGCGACCGGCCCGCGGCCCTGGCCGAACTGGACGCGGGGCTGGCCGACGCCGGGAGGGCGTGGGAACTGCTGCCGGACTCCGGCGCGGAAAACCCGACGCCGGAGGCCGGTGCCGGGGAGACCGCCGGCGACGAGGGCGGCGAAGGATCCTGGCTGGCCGCGACCCCGCGTTTCGTGCAGCTGACGGCGGCGGACTGGGCCGCGGCCGCGGGCCGCGCCATGGTCCTGCACGCCGAGGCGCGGCGCTGGCGCCCGGCCGCCCGCGCCGCGCACGTGGCGGTGCGCCTGTCGTCGGCCCTGGCCGCCCTGGGCGGCGACACCCGCCAGGAGCACTACGCCACCATCCGCGAGCGCGCCGATGCCATCTGGGCCCAGGCCCGGCAAGAGCAGCTGGCCGTGGAGTAAGCCGCCGGACGGCGGACAGGCAATAAAAAAGGGGGGCGGAACGCCCCCCTTGCCGAGTACGTCTTACGCGTTGGCGTTGTGGTCGACCAGGCGCTTGCGGGAGGCCTCGATCTCGGCCTCGGCGGCCTCGCGGCCGACCCACTTGATGCCTTCCACGGTCTTGCCGGGCTCAAGGTCCTTGTAGACCTCGAAGAAGTGCTGGATCTCCAGCCGGTCGAACTCGGGGACGTCGTTGATGTCCTTGAGGTGCTCCATGCGCGGGTCGCCGGCGGGCACGCAAAGGATCTTCTCGTCGTTGCCCTTCTCGTCGACCATCTCGAACATGCCAACCACGCGGGCGGTGATCAGGCAGCCGGGGAAGGTCGGCTCCTCAAGCAGCACGAGAACGTCGAGCGGGTCACCGTCGCCGCCGAGGGTGTCCTCGATGAACCCGTAGTCGGCCGGGTACCGGGTCGAGGTGGACAGCATGCGGTCCAGGCGGATGCGGCCAGAGTGGTGGTCGACCTCGTACTTGTTCCGCTGTCCCTTGGGGATCTCGATGACTACCTCGACGTCCATGCAATCACTCCGTGCGATAGATGCTGATTAACTACGTGTCGCCGGTCGAGGGGTCTGACCTGGCGCTGAGTGCCGCGACAGGGGGCGACGCGGGCCTAAAGTATGCGATAGTCCGCCCCGTGGCCGGGGGTTTTACCGGCAAAATGCCACCGGCGCCAGTGAGAGCGGACATCGGTGACAACGTCCGGAGCGGCATTTTTTCATCCCCGACGTGACCACTCTCACACGCTCAGATCCTATTGACTCCGCGGCGTCGTGGCACCGTCGAATGGGCGTACCGTAGGGACTGTGAGCAGCGCACAGATGATCGACTGGGACCTGGCGATCTCCACTGGCGTCCGGTTCGCCCGGCAAGGACCGCAGGTGAGCCTGGCGGAGGCGCGTGCGGTGGTGGCCGAGTTGCGGGGGCTGACCGCCGTGGTGCAGCAGCCCGTCCGCGAGGTGACGGGGCTGACCAGCCACGCCGACACCGGGCCCGTCGCCGTGGTGGACCGGCCGGGCTGGATCCGGGCGAACGTGGGCGGGTTCCGCGTCGTCCTCGAGCCGCTCGCCGACAAGCTGGCCGAGCGCGGGGCGTCGTCGCCCATACCCGCCGCGACCGGCGTGATCAACGCCGTCGGCTCCCGGGTTACGGCGGTCCAGACGGGCCTGATTCTCTCCTACCTGTCCTCCCGCGTCCTGGGCCAGTACGAACTGTTCCTGCCGCCCGGCGAGTCCGGGCCCCGGAACGGGGACGGCCCCAGCGTCGGCCGCCTGACCCTCGTCGCGCCGAACATCGTCACGGTCGAGCGCGAACTCGGCGTCGACCCGCACGACTTCCGCCGGTGGGTGTGCCTGCACGAGGAGACGCACCGGGTCCAGTTCACCAGCGTCCCGTGGCTGCGCGAGTACGTGCAGGGCATGATGACCGAGTTCCTGCTCGCCTCCGACCTCGATCCCGGTGCCATCGCGGACCGGCTGCGGGCGGCGGCCGGCGCGGTCGCCGACGCGGTCATGGGCAACGGCGACGGCGGCAGCCTCGTGGAAGCGGTCCAGACCCCCGAGCAGCGCCGGATCCTGGACAAGCTGACGGCCGTGATGACCCTGGTCGAGGGCCACGGCGACTACGTCATGGACGCCGTCGGCCCGAGCGTGGTCCCGAGCGTCAAGGAAATCCGCGAGAAGTTCAGCGAGCGCCGGGGCAGCCAGGGCCGGGTCGAGCAGACCATCCGCCGCATCCTCGGCATCGACCTGAAGATGAAGCAGTACGCCGAGGGCTCCAAGTTCGTGCGCACCGTCGTCGAGTCCGCCGGGATGAACCGGTTCAACCAGGTGTGGACGTCCCCGGAGACGCTCCCCACCCGGGACGAGATCGCCAACCCGTCCGACTGGCTGGCCCGGGTCGGCTAGGCCCGAAGAACCAGAACCCGTGGGTCCAGTTCCCGCCGTCGCCGCTGTCCGCAACGCTGTGCGCGAGTCGCTCGCCGACGCCGAACCCGGCGATCTCATCCTGGCCGCCTGCTCCGGCGGCGCCGATTCGCTGGCGCTGGCGGCCGCGCTGGCTTTCGTCGCCCCGAGGGCGGGCCTGCGCGCGGGCGGAGTCACCGTCGATCACGGTCTCCAGGACGGATCGGCGGAGAACGCGCGCAGGGTAACGGCCGCCCTGGGCTCGTTCGGGATGAATCCGGTGGTGAGCCGGGCCGTGACCGTGACCGGCGGGGGCGGGCCTGAAGCCGCCGCCCGCTCCGCCCGGTACCGGGCGCTGGAAGAGGCGGCCGCCGACACCGGCGCGACGGCCGTCCTGCTCGGCCACACCCTCGACGACCAGGCCGAGACGGTCCTGCTCGGGCTGGCCCGGGGATCGGGCGCGCGGTCCCTGTCCGGGATGCCGCCGCGCCGCGGGCTGTTCCGGCGGCCGCTGCTCGGCCTGCGGAGATCGGTCACGGGCGAGGCCTGCGCCGCCCTCGGCCTCCAGCCATGGCAGGACCCGCACAACGCCGACCGCCGGTTCGCCCGGGTGCGGGTCCGGCTGGACGCCCTGCCCGCGCTGGAGGCCGCGCTCGGACCGGGGGTGGCGGAGGCGCTGGCCCGGACGGCGGGCCAGCTGCGGGCCGACGCCGAGACCCTGGACGACCTCGCCGCCGAACGGATCTCCGCCGGCTCCCCGCTCGCCGCGGCCTCCCTGGAGGAGCTGCCGGAATCGGTCCGCGCGCGGGTGCTCCGCTCGGCGGCCATCGAGGCCGGGTGCCCGGCCGGGGCGCTGACCGCCGGGCACGTGGAGAAGGTGGCGGAACTGGTGACCGGCTGGCACGGCCAGCGCTGGATCGACCTCCCCGGCGGCATCCGGGCATCCCGACGTGAGGGGCATGTGTTGTTTGCAGGTAAGAAGGAGTCTTGATGGACGCCAATGACGTGGGACCTGAACTGAAAGAGGTCCTGATCACCGCGGATCAGCTCTCAGCGAAGGCGAGCGAGCTCGCGGCCCAGATCGACAGGGACTACGCCGGCCGGGATCTGCTGCTCGTCGGCGTGCTCAAGGGCGCGGTGATGGTGATGGCCGACCTGGCCCGGGCCATGCACCTGCCCGTGGAGATGGACTGGATGGCGGTGTCGTCTTACGGTTCGGGAACGAGATCCTCGGGCGTGGTCCGGATCCTGAAAGACCTGGACACCGACATCAGCGGCCGCGACGTGCTAATCGTCGAGGACATCATCGATTCCGGGCTGACGCTATCCTGGCTGGTCGGAAACCTGAAATCCCGGAATCCGGCGTCGGTCGCGGTATGCACGATGCTCCGGAAGCCCGCGGCGGCGCGGCTCGATATCGAGGTGGCCTACACCGGATTCGAGGTTCCGGACGAATTCGTGATCGGATACGGACTGGACTACGCGGAGAAGTACCGCAACCTGCCGTTCATCGGAACGCTCGCGCCAGACGTCGCCCGGTAACCCGGAGCGGGGGTCCGGAGGTGTCCCCCGGGTAAGCATGGCGGGAACACAACCCGCACATGATGGCGTTGATGTACCGTCAGGTAAATCTTTGTCGGCAACCAGCTGGTCAGGAGGGAACGGCCCCGAGCCGAGGGGGTCGCTCGCAATGGATTTGAAGCGTATTTTCCGAGGGCCCCTGCTGCTGGTCCTGCTAGCGGTGGTGGTTGTCTCCATCGCCCTGGGTTACGCGAACTCGGGCAGCAGCTACCAGCAGGTTGACACGTCGAAGGTCGTCCAGCTCATCGAGCAGGGCAAGGTCAAGTCCGCGATCATCACGGACAAGAACCAGACCATTCAGGTCACGCGGACGGACGGCAAGAAGTTCGAGGCCAGCTACGTCAGCGGCCAGCAGAACTTCCTGTTCCAGACGCTGCAGCAGCAGCAGAGCGCGGGCCACCTGCCCGACGGCTACAACGTGAAGGTCCCGCAGACCAACATCCTGGTGTCGGTCCTCAGCACGTTCGGCCCGATGGTCCTCATCGTCCTGATCTTCCTGTTCCTGATGACCCAGATGCAGGGCGGCGGGTCGCGCGTCATGAACTTCGGCAAGTCGCGCGCCAAACTGATCACGAAGGACACCCCCAAGACGACGTTCGCCGACGTGGCCGGCGCGGACGAGGCGATCGAGGAACTCCACGAGATCAAGGAGTTCCTGCAGAACCCGGCGAAGTTCCAGGCGATCGGCGCGAAGATCCCCAAG
>Ga0131853_10005518_pt1 | contig 22830 bp, 25 predicted proteins | sample TergutLab28metaG_FD_92764 | JGI IMG/M metagenome (GOLD analysis project Ga0131853, IMG submission 92764) | Labiotermes labralis P1 segment gut microbial communities from Petit-Saut dam, French Guiana - Lab288 P1 (version 2) (version 2) | ecosystem: Host-associated > Arthropoda: Insects >...
CATGATGTGATGCTGCTGACATGATGTGATGCTGCTGACATGATGTGATGCTGCTGACATGATGTGATGCTGCTGACATGATGTGATGCTGCTGACATGATGTGATGCTGCTGACATGAAACATGGCTCATATAGAGTATATTTTTTCTGTATGACTATGATATTTACAACATCATGCATTTTTTGCATTCCAAACATGTAAATTTTTGTAATTACTGTTACCTAGTTTTTCATAGCAACCATTCTCCCCTTTTCAGCATAAATTTCCTGGTATAAACCATTTCATTATTCTGTTGTGATCCAAATTTTCCTTTCTTACTTTGCTTGTGTCCTCATGCAGCTTTGTTGCTTTCCGTGTCTTGATCTTACTTGCATTACTACAGTGTAGTTCTATCCCCTCCATTCCTCAATCATATCTTGGGCTTGGGGTAACAGTACTTTCACTTACATAACTACAGAGTAGTTCCAGTTTTCTGCATGCCATTATCTGATTCTTTACTGTTGTTTGAAGCCCACATACTTTTAGAAATATGCTCCTGTTCTTCTTGAGATATGCAGTAATACCCACAATACTGCAGGGGTAGTGAAATGTGAGCTCTTGTCATTCATCTGACATCAGGGTACCACAGGCCACATATCTGCCTGGGACCATCATATCATTCCAAATGTGTAAGTTGGTACTGTTTTGTCCCAGGTGTTTAGTGTCATAATTTCATTTATAGGTTTGAGTTCGGCATGCAATACTGTACTTGTCCAATTGAAATTACTTATTTCCAGCAGTTATGACTGAAATACTGGACAATGTCCATCATCTCAAGTTAAAGAACCCCATGTTTCGGAGTCGTGATCCCCCTTTTTCTTCAGGTAGACTGGGGGAAGGAGAGTACATATGATGATGGATCTGTTAGAAGGAGCTAATCTAAAAAGCTGGACACCAAAATCAAGACTGAGTATACAAGTTGTCCTGCATAAGAAGGTGTTCACTGTTCCCAAGCTGTTATTTCATAACATTCAGTTATGAAGATAACATTGTATATTATCAGGGCAACTAGGTTATGCAGTTATTTCAGAGCTAAAGGGAACTTGATAAAAGACAGGTCATAATTGACCATGTGAAAAATACCCATTTGAAGGCGTATGTTTTTGGCAGAGGTATTCATTTCCCATTAAGTTGCATTACATTATCATCTATAGCAAAAGAATCTTCAAAACCGTACAGTTCAAATCTTGCTGCTGCATGTTTATGATAAGCTTCAGTTAATGGTAATGAATAACAAATGCCATAGAAGCTGAAACAAAGTTGATAGGTCGTGCACACGTTTTGAAGTGGTATATATTCAGTTACTGACTGGTACTGTTTCACTATCAGGGAGTGAGTAATGATTGTAGAGCCCTGTAGAGACTTGGAAAACTGGAAGTTTGTCATAATAACAGACTTTGAATTTTTTTTTTGGAACTACTTGCTATTTTCAGTGCTTTTGTTACTCTCATGATACAAGCCTGGTTTCAAGATGATGGTGGTTTCTTGAAATTCTTGTATGAATTCTTAGACACATTATGAAAAATTGTATTAGTGGAAGGCTTAAAGAAGTGTGAATGTTTGCATGACCATTCCCTTGCCATTTACTCAACCCTCATTTATGCGCACACATTCTTCCACTTACATACCCTACAGCTTCACAATAACGTACTGTTTTGCCTGGCATAAGGTACAAGGAAAAAGGCAGGGAATACTGACATAACTGGCAAATGAAGCCTCTCCAATGGTTGGAAAGATGGTGATGCTGCTGTTTGTCAAAAAAAAAACCTGGTTGAAGTTTCAGCAACCTTTATGGATTAAATAACTAGAATTGGTATTCATATTATAGATGTAAAATTTATAATCTTGAACATAGTAAATGCAATATATTTTATTTGTAGTAAAGTATCTTATGTTTTGGTTACAGAAAATATGAGAGAAGTAAAACTGTAATTGAGGGGTTCAAGAAAAATGAGGAGGTTCTGAGAACAAGTTTAGCAGATTATGAGGCCACCATACGCAAGCAGGAACAGAAGTATGACATGCTGAAGTCCCATGCCATGGCTCAGCTAGAAAGGTAGGTGATTCCTGAAGCTTGCACATGCGTACTGAACATGTCCATTGTCTTGTTTTGATAGTAGAATCTGGCAGTGCTTCCATCATCCAGTGGAAGCTGAAACTAAATTAGTTGTGGCCAGTAGTTAGAGCTAGAGCTGTATATCAAATGAATCCCAGGTAGGTAATTTTCTGCTTTTAGCAGGTGGTGACAGTACCATTTGTATGTATAAGCAGGCTGAGGCAATAGACATTGTCCAGTATATGTCAGCTTATTGACACACCACTGTCACAATCACACTCGGGCAGTTTGTCATCATCTGGCAGACAAGGAATTCCTGTTGTGTTTTGACACAAGTAACATATTGATATTTTGGTGAGAACAGTGTGTTGTGTCTCAAAACAAATTTAACAGTTTTTTCAACTTCTGTTTTTGGCTTCAGATTTTGTGATTGCCCTTGTACCTGCCTCTTATAGAAAATTTGTTGGTGGAAATAGTTTACCGCCTTTGCCATCCTCCGTAGAACTTCATGGGATTAAGCAGGCTATGCTAGACTATCACAGCCAGATTATTTTTGTCTATATTTTTGTTTCTTTAAGGTAAAATGGAAATAAAATATTTTACAAGTGTTATTCATGCTGTTATTCAAATGTAGTTATGTGAAAGGCACAAATATTGTCAGAATATGTATATGCTGGGGCATAATATTCAAGTGTGTTGTTCTTTACAGTGCAAACCAAGAACTTGATTCAGTGCGTCGCAGTCAACAAGCAGAGACTGCCAAGTTTAAAGCCATGTTGAAGAAAGGAGAAGTAAAAACAAGCTCATTGGAGGAAATGTTGGAGCAGAAAGTAAAAGAAAATCAAGAGCTTGCATCAATTTGTGATGAACTTATAAGTAAAGTTGGTGGCAGTGAATGAGCAAAACTTGAGTGACATATTGTCTTTTCATTGTGGTAAGATTCGGGCATTGGTGATCATTAAAGTAGTCCTGAAAAATGTGAATCTCATGTAATGCATACAGACCTTAGTGATGCAGTCTGTTTCATATTAAATGCAGGATTATGTTAGCTGAGTGGGTGTCAGCCAGTTTGTATTCGTGAGATACCCTGTTTCTGATCTTGACCAGGAAACTTGTATATACTCGTGCAATATTCATGGTGTACCCATCATTCCAGTCAACTGTTTTGACACTGCTGTGAAGTAGACTATGATCTTCCTCTCAGTCCCTCACCAGTAACCGCTGCAGTTGATACTGTGCCACTACAACACATTAACCAGCCATCTTTCCCCAGTGCACCACATATAATTTTCGTTGGTCAGCGTTTCATAGCCATTGCGGTTATATGGTGTCATCAAGCAACCTACAAATAACCCCAGAATATAAATCATTCTTGTGCAAAGTAAACAGGTTATGTTGAAGTTGATTGTTGTAGGTACACATGGCAGGAAAATGTTATTGATTTGCTTCTCATTTTCACACTATTATTTATATTTATTTATTTACTTGTTTATTGGTATTTCTTGAATCACATTTTGCCAAGTCCAGAGATTTGTCCCAATTCATATTGGGTACAAAACTAGACTGCATTGTAGCGATCATATGTTCAATGGTGTTTGCTTGTTGTATAAAATTGATTCTCTGTACTCCTTTTCCTCTCAGGTAACCTGTATTATATTTGGAAGGCAAACTTAAAAAGTACATTTAACTACAAGGGCTGCCTGAAGCATGAAAGTTGGTTGAAATCTTTTACTGTCTCTGAAGGAGAATTGTGTTTCTAAACCATTCATAGACAATTCATGAATGAGCATATAAAACTGTGAGTTAGTTGTGTACAGACATGTGTTTTATTTTTCGAGGAAAATTATTGTAGGAATTGTTCGTCAGGAAGCTGAATTTTTTAACATTTCTACCCCGATTGAGGCATATTTGTCTCTTTTACTTCAGATAGGGGTGTATTTTTTAGGAAGATAAAATTAATATTTCTATGCATGGGGTCAAGATTACTTAAATACTTTTGTTTTATATGGGAATGTAAGTTGGAAGCTAAGGAAGCCTCAATGTGTGCACTTATTAGAATTCATGTAGCCTGTAATATAGTGTAAGTAACTCCCCTTTCCTTAAGCTGTACTTGAGTAAAAGGTACATTCATGTCAGGCTGTGAGAACATTTTGCACTTTTAACACATCTTTGATTTGGTTCCTGCAAGAGATGATCAGTCTTTGTTAAAATTACCATATGCATATATCTCTAGTAGCTAAGTGCAATGTTTGTCAGTTTTCTGTATTCATGCGTGCTGTATATAAACATTTTATATGTATAGTCTAAGTAAGCAGTGACCAGTTAATGTACATTTTTAAACTTAAAAAAAAAATCTTATTCAATTCCATACAGTATTTCAAAATTTATTTCACCAAAATGTTCATATGTTCAGAGGAATTGTGCTCTCTTCCTGGATATACAACTGAGCATGAAAGCTATTAAAAGTTTCACACCTATAACTACCATATACTAAGACACAATAAAACCCTGTACTTAACCTTGTAGTAGTTTCTTAGGTATGATCTTGAATTGTATGGTATACTATCTTTATTTTCACATTAGTACCATGCATCTTGATATTATTAAATTGTTTCATTCACCAACTAATGCACAAATGATTGTCTTAAAAGCAATATTAAAATTTACATTAAAGTAGCTCCGACATACTTCGGTGTAGTCACACAATCTTCAGAGCGCTCATTATCCATGCTTGCTAAAGTTACACTTTGGTAAAAGAGTCAGTTATGGTACATCGGTGTGTGATTAAGTCAGTGGTGATGTGGCTGCATATATTGATAGTGTCCTTGTTGATGTGTATATGTTGCACTGTTCGGAAGTCGACTGAGGCAGGCAATTCGTAACTGGTTATGTGATGTGTTTGAGCCAGCTCGTATAGAGGATTTATGTGATTGCCCTTCTGTTGGTTCGATCAGTATGTTACATTGGTGAAAGGCTTGCATGTTACTTCACTTCCTAAAGTGTGAAATTGTTTCTGTCACTGCATCGTCACTATCATCACTGCCAACATTGGCCAGAATTGATGACTGTCTTAGCAGACGAGATTTATTCTGTACTTTTCAGCTTCAGATCAAGGCAAAATTCCTTCTAGCACATTCATTGGATTAAAATCTGCATTGTATTTAGATGTTTTATTCAGTCTCATCAATGATGCAAGCTCCCAAGATACATCTTAGGAAACTCGCATCATTGACGTGTAGCCGAAATTTCAGCAAGTGCAGTAATTGGATTGAATGAAACATCTGAATGCAATGCAGATTTTAATCCAATGGATGTGCTTGAACGAATTTTGACTTGATCTGAAGCTGAAATGTGAAGAATAAATCTCGTCTGGTAAGCCAGTCATCAATTCTGGCCACTGTTGGCAGTGATGATGATGATGCAGTTTTGGAAACAATCTCATACTTAAGGAGGCTGTAACATGCAATACTTTCACCAGCATAACATACTGATCAAAGAACAGGTCGGTGACATAACTCCTTTATACGAGCTGGCTCAACACGTCACATAACCGGTTGCGCGTTCCCTGACTCAGTCTGCTTCCAAACAGTGCAACATACATCAACAAGGACCTACAAATATATGCAGCCACATCACCACTGACTTAATCACACACCGATGTACCATAATTGTCTGTTTTAACGAAGTGTAAGTGTAACTGTTGTTGCAAGCATGGATAATGAGCTCCCTGAAGATGGTGTGACTGCTCCGAAACATGTCGGAGCTATTTTAATGTTGTTTTTAAGACAATCATTTGTGCATTCGTTGGTGAATAAAAAATTTTATTGTTTTTATTTAATTATCACCCTATAGATCATTATGAAATGATAATGGAAATGTCAGTAGATTACAATAAAAGTAATGATACATAAAATTTATAAAAGATATACCTTGCGTGCTTATATACAAACAACATGGATTACTAATCAAATGCGACATACAGGTATAACATACAAATAGCTACAGTCTAACATAACATCAGTAAACCAATTTTTATAGATTAAGTAGTCATAAATTATTCCACAGAATAAAAACTCTTTTCAAGTAAAAGTTAATAATTATTTTCTTGAATTTCATTCATGTAACACTTTTAATTTCATTAGAAAGTTTGTTTTAAATAAGCGTGCCACCATAAGCGGTACTGTCTTCAAATAATTTGGCGTTATGACCTGAAATAAATTGGCTTATTCCTTTTGTCACCTGAATAAAACATAGAATTAATTTTGAATCTACTTAAATACATTTTAGTATATAGAGGAATTTCATAAATATGTAATACAGTAGGGTCTCGTTTTACAATCGTTTGTTTTATTACGATTCACTTTTACAACCCTTGTCCAGTCTGCCTGAGCACTACCAACTTGTGGTGCATCACTGTTCCAACTCAGGCGTCCTTTCTCTACTTAGTGTGCTTCTAGCTCTTTTGTGGTGTGCACTTGTTTCTTCTTATTCTACTTTAGTGCAGTTATATTAAGTTGATTGTGATTTTTCCACCCATGACATTCATCAAAACGGCAGAAAATAAGAAAGAGTCCGATCAGTTGACATATTCTTTCTTGATGTCTTATGAACCACGGGCTGGGCCTTCTTCAACAAAATAAAAAGTGGTTTTATTGAAATTTTTTCAATTAGCTGTGTAATTTTCTACATACCTAATTCCTTAAATTAAAATTGTATGTCATAATGTAAAGAAATGTTGTAAATTATAAAATTATTTGACTAATTTATTTGGCCCGTGAACCCATCTCAATTTAAACCATTTAGATAGTCTTTGTTTTATGACGATTCGATTTACAGTCAAATATTCAAGAAGGTAACCCTGTCGTAAAACAAGACCCTACTGTACAAGGAACTTATAAAATCTATAATCTTTTGTAAGTATGATTTGTAACTTGTAGTGTTTGTAGTATTAGTTATTAGTCTTGGGTTTTTTTTTTTTAACGTAATATATTCCTATATGTAAAACTTTTAGTAGCTTCTATGTGCCTCTGAAGGCAACAAAATGATGCCCAAACATATTGGGTGATTTGCACATTTTGATTAAGTAATTTGTAATTTGTGTTAGTTAATTTTGGAGTACAGTACAGTGACTAGGTTGTGGGTTGGACAGTCCAGGGTTTGTTTCCTATAGAGGACAAGAGACATTCCTCCAAAACACCCAGACTGGCTCCAGAACCCACCTAGCCTCATATTCAGTGGGTACCAGAGTTACTTCCCAGGGGTATTTGGCCGAGGCGCAATGCTGACCACTCACCTCCGTCTAGCACCAAGGTTAAGCATGAATGGAGCTACACTTCTCCAGCACCCCGTATGACTTCATGACTTTACGTTTGTCTTTTTATCACATGGTTCTACTAACTTTGCCTCTTGAAAGATACAAATGTAGTGATGACTTACTTTAAAATACATTACTGAACTTGTTCTAGTAGTGACACCCCTTTTCGTGGTCAGCATTCAAAATTTGAAATACTACATATGTTTACTTAACATGATGGGCTGTCTGTGTCCAGTTGCTTACAGTATACCAGGGAATGGTAATTCAGGATCATGAATGAGTGTTCCAGCTTGTGCCTACAGAACCATTGGGTGAGGTTCGTGTTGGTACTTTTTTCCCATATATCATTATATAAGTCCCCAAAACATGTAGTACTTTGCAGAAAAAGATTTATTTATTGAAAATTCTTACAGTACAGGAAGATTTAATAGTTTGAACATTTGAGTGTGATGTGTAATGTTCAATTCTGTGCTGAGCACAGCCCTCAAGTTGTCATGGGTTGGACAGAGGAATGGTCATCGTGTGGATTTTTTTATAAATATGTTCACATTTCATTTTGTACCGGTTCATTAGGTTCTCACTCTTTCTTCTTCTGCATCTCCACCCTTCCCCATCATCCTCTTCTTCCATCTTAATCTTCTTAGGATTACACATATTGCACTATGTATATTTTTCCATACATTTTACATAATCATAATATTGGCACATTAAAAATATGTGCCTCTTGACAGCAGTAATTTTGTGGTATGACTCAGCACATTTGTTGGGGCTGTTTCACATTGTTAATAAGACCTCTAATGGAGGTAGCTTGAGACTGACATGATGTGTGGGGGCTTGCTTATTGTCTTACTACCAGTATTTATGTTAAAATAGAGGGATACAGTTTAATACTAATTTAGTGCCTAATTTACTGTGTAATTTAAAATTAAATTTATAATACTGTATCAGATATATTAAGGACCAGATTATAATTTGAATATATTAACAGGTATGTTTGATATGTTGTGTACTTTACCATATTAACCTATTTTCCTTTCTTAAAAAAAAAAATGGGTTTACCAGATCACTATGCTTGTCTGTATTGCTCACTTTAAACTTTCAAATCCTGTCCTCAGAATTTGGTGTGAATGTTATGCCAGTTAAACCACTCGAACCTTGTACGTAATTTCCCACACTAATTAGAAAGGGTATGTAGTCAAACATAACTATGTCAATTAAGGTGTATTTAATGGCCATACTAGACAACTACATGTTTCGGCCTTTACTGGCCATCGTCAGGTTATCTTCAAGAGAACTTAAGGTCCTACTATATACATTGTGCGCGCATGTGGTGCAGAGATCTCTACATACGGGCCTTATTGCATAATGTAATTTCTATATGTGGTGGTATGCTCTGACTAGAGGCACAATAGGGTCAGGTGGCTAGCGTCAAGTTTGAAGGTTCTTGGTGCACTGGTATTATGAAGAGGCATGTTCCTCTTCCTTCCTCTTAATTGGGGTTGTGTTGCGGGGAGACCTGAATGACCTTGGATGTACTGTCCCTTGCCTGTGGGGACAGAGAAGGCTGGTGAATTAATACGGCCTAATTATACGTTCGTAAAATTTGCTGTATTGGAGGAAACCGTAAATAGCTTAGTACTTATGTTCCGGGTGTTAGTGTGTTCCCAGCTTGCTCCGGTTGTACCCCTGGGTGGGTGTATGTCCATGTAGGTGGTGGCACACAGTTGTTGCCATGTACTGTTTCTCACTGTGTGTAACTGTTTTCTTCACTGCACTGCTATTGTTCACTGTGAGATGCTTTGTCACACTATTAAATCTCTTGTTCATTTTGTCACTCCTATTTGATACGCATACTGTAGTATTTACGCTATATGCACATGGTGGCTTTTTTACACGTTCTGTAGTGACATCACAGATGTATATTACTACTGTTTGTGTCAGTTTCTGTGTTGCTGGAAAGGTTGGGGTGGGTCAGTGTTTGTCTCTCCGTTGGTCGGGTATTGGGTGGAATGGGGGTTATGTTAAATTCATCATTTAGGTAGTTGTTATTAGAAAATTCTTTGTAAATAAAGTATCTTTCAGTGGTGTTGAGGTGGGTTCCCTTACCTTGGTATTGCAAAATCTGCATTGTTTCATGAATGGGGCCAAACGGGTGTGAATGTTCCAGAGCGTGTTTGGCATAGTTTGAAGTGTTTCTGTTGGACCTAAATGCATTTTTGTGTTCTTTAAACCTTTGTGTGAAGCTTCGCCCCATCTGCCCTACATACGCCTGGTTGCAATCCGGGCATGTTAGTTTGTACGCTCCGGATCTGCTGTATTTGTCCAGGGTTTGGGGTTTTGGCATCAGAAGTTTCTGGAGAGTGTTGTTGGTGTGCAGTGTGATTCTTAGGTCTAACTTCTTGAAAAGGTTTGTAATAAAAGTGGTCTCTCTACCGATGTATGTGAAGGGGGCCCATTTTTTTGTAGTCATGTCTGTTTTTTTGGTTGGGGGACATGATAGGTTGTCTTGGGGTGGGGGTTGTGTGTGTGTGTGTGTGTGTGGACCAGGAACCCATTGTTCAGCATGATGTCATGGATGGTGTCCAGTTCTTCTTTGTATTCGTCATATTGCAGGTGCTAAGTGTTCAGCTCGCTTGTGTTGGGGTGGGTAGTTCGAGGAATATGGGATAATGCTGTCTGTGAAGGATGATTTTCTGTGTGTGGAGGTTATCCATTTTGTTGGGGTCTTGCGAATATTAATGTCCAAAAAAATTTATTTGGTTGTCGGATTCCGGTTCTGCTGTGAACTTCATGTTTGGGTGGAGCGTATTAAAGTCATCTTGTATGTTTTTTATGTCGGTGTGGCGGGAATCATAAATTACCAAGATATCATCAACATAGCAAAAATATGCAGTGATGTGTTTGCCAAAGAGTTGTGTGAGGTGTGTCTTCTAGGTTTTGGAGGAAGAATTCTGCTATGAGCCCTGACGATGTAGCACCCATAGCCAGTCCATCCTGTTGGATTAAGATTTTCCCGTTACTAGACAAATAGTTTTGATGACTAATAGTGTTGTACCAGTTTAGCAGCTCTTGTCTGATTTGGGGGTCCACTTTGTTTTCCACTAGGGTGTTAGCGATGATATCTTTGGTTTCTTTCACAGGGACATTGGTGTATAGGCTGGAGATATCTAATGAGGCTAGGGAGTATTGGGGTGCTCACAAGTTTTTTGATTAGTTCTCTGGTGTTACCTATGGTGTGTGTGTTGGGGAGTGGGGTTATTAATCTTATCTTTTGAGTGAATAGCTGGGCAGGTTTGTAAGCGAGGGCTTCTCTCCAGTTGACTACTGGGTGAATCGGATGTTCTGGTTTGTGCAGTTTCATTAATCCTTTGATGGACAGTGCGGATGGGTTTACATTTATGTTTTTCCATTTTGCGTCTGAAGGGATAAGTGCTTTGCTTTTGTTTATAACTTTCCTGACTTGGGTTTGAAAGGATTCTGTGGGGTTGGTTTTAGAGGTTAGGAAATTGTTGGATTTATGAGCTGTTCTGTTTTGTTCTCGTAATGCGCTGCGGGTTAAATCACAAGCGAGTTCCCTTTATCTGCCCGGGTAGTCTCCGCTGTCATTGAGTTTCGTTTTGATGCTCCAGATGATCTTAGATTCAGAATGTGTTGTGTGCGTGTGGGAATTTGTTGTTCTCTTGTAATATGCTGATGCGTTCAGCTGTCAACTTCCCATTCTGATGGGGGAGAAGTGTTACGGTTGTTTCTGCCTCTAGGGCCAGTGTTTGGAGCCAGTCTTTGGGTTTGCTGTGTATGTTGTACTTGGGACCGTGCTGTAAGTTGGTCATTTCAGGTTCTGAGAAAGATATGTCAGTCATGTTGACAACTCTAGGGTAGAATGAGTGTTTTGGTGCGTGTTTGCTGTTGGGCTAAATGCGCAAGTTTGTTGTCCAGGCTTTTGTATTTAAGGCTGAACTCTTTCTGAATCTTTTCATCAATTTTGCGCTGTATATGTGGCCAAAAATTTGACCAGGATTCCGCTAATTGCAGGGGTAGGTTGTAAATCTGTACGTTTTGACTATTTTTACAGTGTAGGTATCTGACTTCATCTTTGATTCTCGTAGTGGTTGCGTTTTGTTTTGTGTGTATGTGTGCCGGTGAAGTGTTGGGAACTTTTATCTTGGCATAGGTGGGCGTTAGTTTTTAGGCGAGGCATTGTTTATTGAAGTAAATGCATGCGTTGCAAATATATAGTTTTCTCTTTCTCCTAGATTCCCACACAAATAACATGGCTGTATAGTCTAAATAGTGTGGCTATGGCCTCTCACTCGTTGAGATTGTGGATTCAAAACCCACCTGCTGCATGGCTGTCTGTCTCTTGTGAGTGTTGTTTGTTAGGTAGAGTTCTCTGCATCAGGCTGGTCACTTATCCAGAGGAGTCCTACTGAGTGTGGTGTGTCTGAGTAGCCTCAATAAATGAGGCAGCCCTGGTCCACTGGGGGCTGTTGTGCCATGGGGAAGGGAGAGTAGTAACGTGATGATTATGAGAACGTGGCAGATGTGAGCACATTGTTGCTGTTATAATTGAGTGCTTTGTTTGTGTGTGGAAATATATGTTGGAAGGACTACACAACTTTTATTCAGGTAATTTCTTGTAGAATGCAAAAACGGAGCCACTCACCACCTATGTTTAGGTCGGCAGTGACCTCTGGTGGTACTAAAACAGAACTAATGTACCATTGCAGCCAAGAATATGAAATTTAGGATGAAGGTACAATGTAAATATTATTTGTTCTGTACACCATTATGTCAACAACTGCAAACATGATGATAGTACAAATGGAAAAACAGTTTAAAGAAATATAAGATAGGATATTTGAGAATAAAAAATTTCAGAATTTGCAAGACTGGAAAATTTTTAAATATTTGGGAGTTATACTTAATGAAGTTAACAATAACCAAATAGACTTGCAAGAAAGAAAAAAAAATGCTAACAAAAAAACAGTTTATGCTACATACATTTTTTAAAAATAAAAACACATCAAAAAAACAAATTAAGACTAAAGAACACAATAATAGACAAAATGTGAACATACACATCAGAAACTTGGACACTAACAGAGAGAGATAGAAAGCAATTGAACATTTTTGAAAAAAAAGTGTATAGAAGAATTTTAGCCCAAGTACATGACAATGAAGAACAAAATTGGAGGATTTAACCAATAAAGACATTTATGCAAGCATTAAAAAACCTAGTAAAATAGAGAAAATAAGGTTAAATAGATTACGTTGGTTTGGGCATGTACAGAGAATGGAAGAAAACAGGATTCCAAAACGAGTATTATATATGAATTTGGGAACAACAAGCCTGAGAGGTAGACCAAGAAATAGATGGCAAGATGAGGTGAGAGAGGATGGAATAATAGTTGGTGCAGAAGGGTGGCAGGAAAAAGTACATAACAGAGAGGAATGGAAGCAGTTCCTGAGAACGGCAAGGAATCGTCACATTCTACACACGCCAATGGAATGAAAGAATATAGTGATAATTCGTTGCTGATGTTTCGGGACAACCTATTAGTCCTGGATTTAATGACCCTTGAAAATGGGACTGTTGGGTTGTCCCGAAAATTTGGTAAGGAATTACCACCATATGCTATGTAATATCCCAGAAGTGCACAGATCTTACCTTCCTTGAGTAGTAAAATTTAATGAAATACAAGAATTCTGAATATAGTGAAACAGTCCTAAATTTGGGGATAGGCTAAGAGAGATTTAAATAGATTATAGGCAGTAATGAAGTGACGACTGAAGGAAGGGCGATAATTAACAAGGATAAAACCTCAAGTGATAACGGCAGGAGTTGAAAGTAACACTACAGGGAGAGAAAACTTGGTAAAAGCTACTGATGGATTATACATAAATAACAGCAGGCCTTCTGAAGAATACAGAACAGAAGGTTTGACTGAGCCACCACCAGGGATACCAAGAATTGTGGGCTGTCAAAACAGAAGATACATGTAAATAGAGTTGGGGAAGGGAGGGCACATGAGAATCACTCCTGGGAACAGGAAAGGGTCCTGTCCTTTTGGCAGCTTGCAGGACTTTGGGAAGAAAGGAACTGAGTATGGAGTTCTTCAGACTTCCGGGGTGTTACACAGCGTGTATCAGTAGTTACGGATGTTTTGAGACTACCTGTTGGTTCCATCTTGAGGGTCAAGCAGTCCAAGAGACTGCTTTAATCTTGATGGTACCAATAAGTTGTAAAGAAACAACTGTAACTAACTACCAGTCTACACTAAATAACATCCCAGAAGAGTGAAGATCTCTTTTACACTGACAGAAGTGGGAAATAATGCAAATTAAGTACTCCTGAAAGACAAGAAAACCATGGTGTTAGTAATGATACATAATTCAAAACTGATGGCCATAACACACAGTGAACATGCCAAAAATGTATTATTGCTGAGGTGAATGTGGAATATTGTTTGTAGCAAAATATACTTCAGTGTTGCTTCCCCTTTGTCTGGAGGCATCCATAATTCTGTACCACCCTCTTCAATTGTGGTAAGGAAAGTTCAGTGTAAATGAGTGGAGTTGCCCCTTTGTTTAAGCACTATTTTAGAGACGTCCGGGGGAACAGAAGTCTTAACTTTTACGCATTATGTGCTGGTGAGTGATAATGCTCCAGTTGCTGTATTTTGAGAAAAGAACCCCAAGTATACATTGGATAAGTGACAGAACCATTTGATGGCTGTGTGGGCAGCTGAACTGTATTCCAACAGCCCACACAACCAGCCCACTTTATTGAGCTATCCTTGCATTGTGATCATCTCAAATGTTTATATACACTACAGCCCAAATGCAGCCATTTATTGGTGAATTCTATGCTATGAGGACATTATACATTTCTTTCATATTGTCTTCAGTGCAGGGAGTTTTAACCCAGGAGTTTCACAAAATTCAAGTTTTCTTCCACTTCATAAACACATTTTACAGAAGTGACAGTCTCGAGTTTTTGTGTGGTCTGAAAAGTCATGTAGTATGTACGTGTGAACAACCTGTACAAGATACACTCATGCAAGCAAATGCTGTGTCTGGTGTCAACATAGGCAAATTTCAGGCACATGGTTAGGTTAAGAATATGTATCTGTAAGCAGTAACTAAGAAAGATGTCCCCAAGGAAATTTCTTCAAAATACATACTGGCATATCAAACCTACTCTTTCAGTGCTTTGGGAACTGCAATTACCATATCTGCAACAACTGTTATTCTCTTTAACCAGGCAACACACTCGCAGTCACTGAAAGACACAAGGAGGACCAGCAACAGTAACATTTATATCCGAAAACATCTCACATACAACATGACATGCTGCCATCACACCATCACAATATAACATAACAGTACATCATATAAGTAACTTTAGAGTGAAAAGTAGCTCCCTGATGATGGTTTAAAGAGAAAACCGAAACATGTAGCAGCCCTTAATGTAATGTTAATGTTTTAACCAATTGAGGTTTTATATTGTATTTTAGAAAGTTGTGCACATGTTGGTAAATAAAAAGCAAAATTGTTATTCTATTTCTAAGTTGGGAGAGAAACGTACAGTAGAAGGGAGCTAATTTTTACATGCCTTATAGTGTGCATATAAGAAAAGTAAAGGAGTAATGGAATGCCTCAAAAATACATTCAGAAAATCTATAACACGAAGGCAAAATAGATATATATAATTATACTTTATTTATGAGAGTCTCCCTTGAAACGTATGTTCACAAGAAATAACTTAGAACTAACCTTTTCAGAAAAGAAGGCATTTTTGTTTCTTTTCAGGCATATGCCCCAAAGAGACTTGAGTGCATGGTGTGCTATGAATCCAACTGGAATTATTGGGTCCATTCTTTTTACTAACAGAACATACATGTTCTTCCAAAAGACACTATACCAGGTCACAGCACAAACCACTTCCAGCACCATCTTAATATATCGTTACAGAAATCTAATATTAACTGCAATGCATTGAACTAAAATGCATGGAACCCCATTCATGGCAAACTGGAATATAATGAACTGCTGCCATGGTCATCATACAAACATAAGAGTGCCAATTGATGTATAGGGATATACAAAAATGTGGTATATTTATTGAGTAGGAAATTACAACTAAAATAAGCATACACTCTATCATTCTGCATATTTTATTCATCAGTATAGTCTCTTAAATACAATTTTATTTCATATTTACCAAACTGTCACAACTGTTCATCTGAGATTACTCACATCAACAGAGGCACAGTGTGTTTCAATGTACGGTTACCAGTCTTAGAAGTGCAGCTGTCAGATACACTCATCTTAAAACTGTTTTTAGGAAAGTCAGACATAAGACTCCACAGGGGTATGTCACATATCATTCCACCCCATTGTAAATCTTTAAAGAATACTGTAGCCCTTGTTACAGTGTTTAATTAATCTGTTTCAATTTGACAACGTCTTTGTGTACAACTACACCAGGTGTTTTATGAACTTTTTTGTTAAATTTGGCAATTGTCTTTACATCTGTTGCACTATGGCCACCCGTGGCTTCAAACTCTGCAAGCACCTTTTTCTTCAGTCTCTTTAAAGGCATTTCTTTATCTTCTTTTGATTCGAGAACTTGTATGATGATCTGTTGCCAGTTAAATTTCGTTTTCCCTGCTGCTGTTTGAGGGGCTTCCTCCTCAGCCACTTCCTTGGTGTCTATAAAATAATCAGAGCATCAATAAGAAATAAGCTACAATACAGTGACTAATATGCATAAAACATTCCACAATTTATACACCAGTAAACTTGGTCCCAAGCTTGTCACTGAACAGGAGTCTGTCAGAAGAAGAAACACACATAGATATAACCTCCTTGCAATGGCCTATAGAAGAAGCTTTAACTGCTGTCAAATTTCAGAAGTAATGGCCCAATATTAAGTGAACTGTACTTACTGTTTTTTTTCGACTTCTTCTTAGTAGGCTCCTCCTCTCTACACCTATCTTCTGCTCCATCTTGACCCTTCTTTCGCTTCTTTTTGGAAATTCCATTCTCAGATACTTCAGTATCACCAATCCCTGTAACACCCATACCCTTCATTTGCTTCTTTGATTTTCCTCCCTGTGTCGATTCACTGTCCTCTGAAATGCCATTCTTTGTTACAGTTTCTTCTTTCTTATGTTTCTTCTTCAATCTTCCTCCTTCCTTTATTTCAGTATTCTCTGACATATCATTCTGTGCTCCATTTACATCTGCCTTATGCTTCTTTCTTGACTTTTCATATTCCACAGCTTCACTCTCCAGTGATACAGCTGTAAATTCCTGTTTAGGAATTTTCTTTTTTCTAACCTCATCTTCATTCTCACCCCCTATTTCTGCCTGACTTACTTGACAGTCCTCTATTTCCTTTAATGCTTGCTCATACTTTGCCTTTTTTCGCTGCTCTTTCCTTTCTTTTTTGCTAAGCTTTTCTACAACCTGGGTCTCTTGGCTGGGACTGTCATCATTTTCTTTTATTTCCCTACTGTCATCAGCACCAGTGTTCTCAGCTTCTTGCTGGTTATCTTGTTCGTCTTTGACTTCCTCCACTTTATTAAGTGCCTCCAGCTTATCAAAAAGAGTGTCTGCTGCTTGTACTTTGTATTGACTTTTCATTAAGCTTCTCAGGAAGTTCTGAAATTACAGTAACACATTACCCTCACAGAACATGACACCAAAAAACTGCAACTTATAACAGAATCAGTAAGAAATCCACAAACCAAATGTACAAGATAAATTGTGTAGGTTCCTAAACTTGGTTATTTATATATGATTTAGTTAACAGTGTGTCAGTAGTCCTGATTACTCAGAAGCAATTGGTTGGAAGATTTAACAAATTAACTGCAAAGGATGTGGAAGAAAATGGTACTGACTTATTTTCACATTTATTTGAGTCAAGGCCCAATTTGAGACATTATCCAGGCTCCTCCCTATGTGTGAGGAAAAATCGCACAAAAGAAAGACTAAAGACAGATTGTTTCCAGGCTCAAAACTGAATCTGGCACCTCTCCATAACTAATAAACCAGTCAAAAAATACGACAAAGAACCAACTACATTCCAGATTACAAATGTGAAAGTCATCTCAACATATATTCTGTGTACCAACGGGTGTACTGTTGGTTGGATTATTTTATGTATCAGCTGCTGAGGTTCTGTAGCAAGTAGGATAAATTCTGAAAGTAGCAATAAATTTTAATTGACTTCAAAACACAAGAAAAAAATTCAATACGGAATAGAACTCCAGATTTATCTCATCGTGCAAAATGTTTCATATTACCTGGAACTTTGGTTTCTTTCGAGGGACATTTTCATGCTTAACAATGGTGTTTACAATTATCTGCTCATCACGGGAAAGACCGCTCTGGTTTTCATGCACAGACTGAATAACATCTTGCCATTTCTTTTGTTTATATTCTCCTTTGTTTGCAGAAGGACGAGGTACAAAACCCTTTGCTGAATATTTTTCTTCTTCAGAAACACATTTTGTATGTGCCGGATACGTCTCAGCACTGCAAAATGGGAACATTTTTTAAACTCATCATCAGTCAAGGAACATGTGCCATGTTCAAGAGAACATTAAAGTATCATGAGTAGGGAAGGAGGAAAAAATCTCATAAAGTAAGGATCCCCCCCTCTGAATTTCATGTGAACCCAAAACTTAAGTTAAGCAGCTAAATCTTTAACTCTATGCCCATCTGGTCCAAAATACTAGCGTGTCTGGTTCTATCAGCCCAGTTTCCTGGTAATTTAAATATGAAATGACATTTCAGCTCTAGAACATACAAATTCCGTTCCTTTTTGTTACATTTTATTACATAAAAACAACCAAGTGTCAAGAGACAAATAATATTTGACAAATTAGGAATAAAAAAATATGGCATAAAGTGATTATTTGGCAAGTGGGAAATGGGGGGGGGGGGAGGAGTGCTTTGATAGTAAGAAAAAATTAAGAATGGGTACTATACACACACAGACAGACAGACAGAGGGAACAGGGTCACTATTGGGTGAATGGGCAAAAACAGCAACTGGATAGAAAACTTAATTTATTATAAAGCAATGTGCATTAATAGGCTCATAAAAACTTGCCTTTTAGTTCCAAACAACTGGATGTAGAAACACAGAACTGCTGAAAAAAAGACTCTTAGAGCTAGCATGAGCTTCTGAAAAGTACAGGGAAAAGCTGTCTGTGCAGTATCTTCCAACTTCAATGTTTATGCATTTATTTGTAGGGGGGTTATTGTCTGTTAATTTTAATACATACACCGCAGGTACTAAAGTAACCTACCCTCAAATTGTGTCTGTTACAATTATATAGTGAAGCCTGCCTACAACAGAACAGCAAGGGACTGAAATCCCCATCCCATTGAACACAGGTTCTGTTATGTACAGGTGTTTGAAGTTTGAATTCTTGGAACTGTACAATGCTCCTGCTCAAGACTGGTTTCTGTCATGTCCTGGTTATGTTTAAGACAGGTTTCTATGTAATTATAAAAGTGATATCACTCCCTGGGCTTAATAAATGCAAGAAACTTCATAATCAAACAGGTGAAACAGAACTGAAGTCAACAATACCTGAAGTCCTTGCAGCAGTCTACACAGGTTATTGATACAGGCTTTCTTGAACAAAAAGTCTGATAGTGTTTCTCAACTTTACTTTTTTTCAGTGATTCTCCACAGTGGGCACAAGTAAAAAATACCATTGCTGCAACAAATAAACAGGTACATGGCCTATAAGAGGAAAATACACTTCTCACTACAATACCTAGTAACATGACTCTGTTCAATTCTTTATGGTTGTAAACAAAATGTCTTGCTTTAAAACTGTATCCTTGTAGTGTCTAGACCCTGATTCATCAATGCAAAGTGAAGAAATGCATGAGAATTACCTCAGTCACCCCAGCATTTATAGGAACCACACATGAGGTGCTTACAAAACAGTCTCAACACAAGACTTCTGTTGGTTTAAGAATTAATAATCGCTTCTGTAGGATATGTAACCTTTAAATGACCTGTGTTTGCATATGTGAATACAATTAAACAACTATCCTACAAATTAATTTTATATATTTCAGTAACAAGGAACTTTACTGCACTTTTAAGATGTGCGGGGACCGCGGTAGCACAGTGCTGTGCTACAAATCGGAAGGACGCTGGTTCGATCCCAGCTGATGTCATTGGATTTTTCATTGACATAAAATCCTTCCGATCGCACTATGGCCCTGGGGTCGACTCAGCCTCTAACAGAAATGAGTACCAGGAGCATTTCCTAGGGGTAAAGACGGCCGGTGCGTAAGGCTGACAACCTACCACCATCCTGTGCCGTAGTCACGAAATCTGGGAACCTTAACTTCCTGGAACCCTCTGGGCCACTCCAGGCCTGTAACAGGACTGATTTACCTATTTTTTAAGATGTGCAGCATAATCTCATACATTCACACTTTTTTTTTTAATAGAATGCTGCTTACTTTGTAATTTTATCTTTTTCTGTTCAAATAGTACATTTTTCATAAACTGTGTGCTAAAATTCAAATATCAACTTTGTTGTTGTCATCAGAGGCATTTCCAAATCGTAACAATGGTAAACAAAATGCCTGTGTTACCATGATTTGGGTTAACAAGCAAAAGGTTCACGACTGGCTTTTCTAAGCCTGAGGTCAAAACTCTGAAGGTGAGGTAAAATTCAGGGACAAATGGGCTACATATTTCCCAGTGGATTCAGGCTTTCAGGACAACTGCTATGCTCAGCAACATGATAAAAATATAGTGCCTACATGTTAAGACCTAGCACAAAACTTTCTCTCCAATATGTGATGATTGAACCAGATCCAGTTTCCCAGATGTGTTTCTAATAAACCTGGAACAACAGGCAATGTTCAAAATAATACCAATGTTAAATCTTATTCGCTCACTAACCACAGGAACACACACAAAATACCTACTAAACATTATGTGTTGGTGCAATGTGTGCGCATACTGCTCCCACATCCAGCATCACACAACTAGCTAACACCAAGAGCTAATGCTACGTATGTTCCTTGCTGCTGAAGATAATGAACATGTGTGGAAGGAGAAAAACAGAGTTGGGACAATAAAAGTGGAAAAATTACAACAAATTACGGAAAAAAAATTAAAACCTCCTCCTACATTAACAGTAATCCTAGAATATGGTCACCACTGAATAAGTGGCTACCATACCATAAGTATTGCTAGCATTCAGAAATAGATGGTACCACACAGAGCAATAATTACTGCATACACCAGCTGTATTTCCATCTGCCTACCCTAGTTATACACCACTGTAAACACCCACAAACAATGAGGCTTAAACCACCTACATTCTGTGCATGGTTGCACAAACAGCACCACGTTGGCAATATTAAATTTCTGGTTTAAATACCTCTTGGTACCATTTAGTGAATATGCTGTCTCTCATAGCAGTCTAACTTAAGTAAAGAACTGTAAGAAATGCGTTGGAAATACGTCAATCTTAAAACCACTTGCACAGTACCATAGTATAATATTAACCTACAGCAGCTTAACCCACTGTATGAATGCAAGAAATGCGTTGGAAATGTGATAAAAATCTTTAAGCCAGTCACAGGAACGAAGTGTGTATATACGAAGTTCAAGCAACGTAATGTAAGTGCAAAACTGCAAGAAATAATCCTGTGCGACCTGGTAACAGTGGCATACAACAAACAGGCTAAGTCCCAGCACCTCGCTAATTGAGAACGAATTCCAGACTTAAGTCTAAATTATCCAAACACTCTCCAAACAATTTGATGTAACAAATTACTTGATGACTCCTATTATTACTGCAATGGCTATGTGAGACTGGCAGTATGCATGTAAAGATAAGTCATTAATTCCGAGAACGGCTAAACCACGTGTACCAGTAGTTCAACTGGTAAAAAGTAAACTTTGACGAGAACCAACTAATTTACCTAAAAAGACTCTACTACATAATAGTTACTGCAGTATTTTATTTGGGAGATGTAATTCTGCCAAGAAAACTACTTAAACGCTTTGTTCATACAAGTCACAAAATCTGATATATTAAGTTAAGTACTACATAAGCAGAATTCAGTTCTATTAATAATACATGTATACACAGTACTCGTGTTAAATGTTACCAGTACCAGTAGTTTCAATGGATATTTCCTTTACACAAAAAAACAGCACGTGGAAAGCCTCAATCAAGCCAAACGAAACAAATGACGCTCGTCTATTAAACCACAGTACGTAGGTTAAAAAGTGCTATGCACGTGGTGGTTCTTGTTGCCAACCAGTGTTTACAGGTCATAGATATCAGTTTCCGTGCCGGGATGTAGATGATCCGTGCTAATTGGGATACCGCTGTTTATGTTTCGATTACGGTATTGTTATTGGTGTTTACGTTGCTAGACGTCGTAGCTATTTGGTGTAATACAATTTGTACGTTTCGTGTAGGTTTAGAATTTCTTACCTAACGTGGTAAATTTTGTACCGAAGCGGATTTACTGTGTATTGTGTCATGTGCTGTATGTAAACTGAAAGGTCGTATCATGTTTAAAAACACATTTCAGAGTGGATTTTTGTCTATTTTGTACAGCATTGGTAGCAAGCCTTTACAAATATGGGATAAGAAAGTGAGAAATGGGCATATAAAGAGAATAACGGACAATGATATTCAATCGTTAGTCCTAGAAATTGTTGGTACTAACGTTAGTACCACGTACATAACCTGCCCAGCCGATGCAAAGAAAACCCTTGGTATCAAGCTCCCATTTTTAGTTATGATCATTAAGAATTTGAAGAAGTACTTTACATTTGAAGTGCAGGTATGAACCATTAGTTTCAGCTCGTGTAACTTTGAACAGATAAATTGTTACTGTAAATGGTCTCGAGTAAGGTATAAATGATGCGGCTGAGAATAAAACGCTGTTGGGAAGGATCTGTGGTTATTTATCAGCTTTGATCATTGAATACGGTATAGTATTTTTTTTTTGCAGCTGAAGCAATTCTAATTGAAGACGGGGAGACAAAAAAGGCGTTTTCTTCGCCTACTAAAGCTGGAAGTACAGGGTACTCACATTCCGTTAGGAAAGAGAAGTTGTTTAAAGGAATGTTAGCTAGTACTATTAACGTGACTAACGACTAGATTAATTGCTGGTCTGAGCTTCGCATCCCGTAAGAAGGCATTTCATGTGTAGTACAATGAAGTGAGACCCACTTCTGTTTTGGAATTCAGTTGAAGTCCCATTGGCTGTTCACTTTAGTCTTTAATGTGGAAGGCACTTACTCATATTAACACACATAACACTTTAATGTGGAAGGCACTTACTCATATTAACACACATAACACTTTAATGTGGAAGGCACTTACTCATATTAACACACATA
>Ga0131853_10005519_pt1 | contig 22830 bp, 19 predicted proteins | sample TergutLab28metaG_FD_92764 | JGI IMG/M metagenome (GOLD analysis project Ga0131853, IMG submission 92764) | Labiotermes labralis P1 segment gut microbial communities from Petit-Saut dam, French Guiana - Lab288 P1 (version 2) (version 2) | ecosystem: Host-associated > Arthropoda: Insects >...
GCTACATTTTTCATTCAAGTAGCTCCTCACTTGACCTCACGAGGCTGAGTGGACCCCGTTCCAGACCCACTACTACTTAGAAAATCTGGTAGCGCCGGGGATCGAACCCGGGACCTCTGTATCTGTAGCCAGAAACTCTGACCATTAGACCACAGAGGCGGTCCAGGAAGATGTGATGACATGCAAATTAGCCAGGTTGAAAAAACTTCCAACTAACAAGTATCAAGATTTTTTATGTTAAATGAAGATCATAAACTAAACAACATGAGTGAACAAACTGTTAGTGGTGCAAGTGACAGCAGTAACAACTTAGATAAAACATCATCACTAACATGTGTAAATGATTGTAGTGGAAATACTTTACTCTTTGGCAGCATTAATACCTTAACAACCTTCCAAAACTTGAGTACCAATGTACCATCTAAATCTAAATCTAAAATTAAATAGTCTCATCAACTAAATGGTTCAGTGCCCTTAACTGTGTACCATCAAAATGTAAGAGAATTAAGAGGGAAAGCAAATGGATTGTTAAGTCAGGTATATCCAACTTTCCCACATATACTGTGTCTCTCAGAGCATCGTATGAACCACTTAGTATCAGAGCAGACATTCTTAGACAATTATAAATTAGGAGTCAGTTATTGTAGAAAATTATATGAAAAGGGAGGTGCATGCATATTTGTGCAAGAAAGTTTCATGTATGTAAGAATTGACCTATAAAAGTATTGTAAGGATAAAAACTTTGAAGTTTGTGCCATCAAGATTTACTTGAACACTAAAAGTGCATTCATAATTGCTATATATAGAGCCCCATCTGGCAATTTTGACCTATTTATTACAAAATTAGACACAATTCCTAGGAAATTTTATACTTGTGCCATTGAATACATCATTTTTGGTGACATAAATATAGATTATTTAGTTGACAGTGATAGAAAAAGTCAATTAGAGGCTCTGCTTAAAACCTACAATTTAACAAGTGTAGTTAACTTCCCAGCTTGCACTCAAAAAAGTTCCACCACAGCTATTGACAATATCTTTATTGACATTACCAAAATGGGGAATTATTCTATATGTCCAATAATCAATGGGCTGTCAGACTATGATGCCCAGTCCATAACATTACATTCTTTCAATCGGAAACCACCCACAAAAAAGTGTGTTAATTAGGAAGATAAATTAACATACAATAAATTACTGCCTCATTAAATTAAGTTACAAAACTTGGGATACTATATTCTCTACAGATGATGTCAGTAACATGTTTAATTCCTTAGATTCTTTCTTGAAAATCTTTTATTCCAAAGAGTCCACATCACCAAAAAAAAAAAAAAAACTGGATCACCTTAGGAATTTTAACCTCTTATAAACATAAAGGAGAAATCTTCATTGCATACATGAACAGTAATAATCTAGATCTCATAAATCATTATAAAAGATACTGTAAAATTCGATCTGTTGTTATCAAGGAAGCCAAGAAACTTAATTAGGCAGATAAAATTAAAAAACCCTTGAACAACAAAACTATTTGGGATATAATAAACTTAGAAACCAATAAAACTGGAAATACTGGGAAGATTAGCACTTTAAATATTGATGGAAATTCAATTAGTGATCGCCAAGAGATAGCAAATGCATTTAATAAATACTTTTTAACTCTAGCTAAAAGTGTTAACACCAAACAAAATGAACTTAGTTCTCATAACTGAGATAACACTACCTCCCTTCACTATTTGGGCTGGGTAGCGTAATCAGTATAGCGACTGGCTGCGGACTTGGCGGTCCGGGGATCGAATCCCTGTGGGGGCAAGATTTTCCACACCTGTCCAGACCGGCCCTGGGGCCCACCCAGCCTCTTGTACAATGGGTACCGGGTCTTTCCCGGGGGTAAAGAGCAGCCAGGGTGTGACGCTGACCCCTCACCCCCTTCTAGTGCCATGGTTAAGAAAGAGTAGAGCTATACCTCTGCTCCCCCTATGGGCCGTGCGGCTTGTACAGAGCCTTTTACCCTTCGCTATTTAATGCAGTCTTTCAAGAATTCTTTCCCAAATATTAATATAAAATCTATATCGACTAAAGAAGTTGAAAACGTAATAAAATCTCTTAAACCTAAAAATTCCTCTGGATATGATGCAATATCTACCAAATTAATGAAAATAAGTTACACCTTCATTAGCTCACCTTTAGCCCATATACGAAACAAATCATTATCTTCAGGAATTTTTCCAGACCGTTTGAAATATGCAGTAGTTAAACCTTTGTTTATGAAAGGTGGTAAATCTAAAATTTCTAATTACAGACCCATATCTATTTTAAGTCCTTTTTCAAAAGTACTTGAAAAAGTTATGTATAATCAACTTCAGGAACACTTGAATAATTACAGTATTCTAGCAGATGAACTGTTTGGGTTTAGAACTGATTCTACAACAAATAAAGCTATATATAAGCTAATTAATGAAACTCTGAAAACCCTAGATAGTAAATTTATAATGGGTGGTTTTTTTTTATCTTGAAAAGGCATTTCACTGTTTAAATCATAATATTTTGCTGTCAAAACTATAATTTTATGGTGCTAATGACAAAGCTAAATCATGATATGAATCATACCTAAATAACAGATCTATAAGAGTTCAAATCTCAGCTGAAGGATTAAATCAAACAAGTTTTTCTGCGTGGGAAAAAATAAATGATTGTGTTCCTCAGGGATCAGTCTTAGGTCCACTGTTCTTTCTTATGTATGTCAATGATCTGCCCAGAACCATAAATGATAAAACCGTACCTATGTTGTTCACCGATGATACAAGTATAATAGTAAAAAGTCCTAATTCAAAAGATTTTCAAACTAATATGGTCACAGTTTTTAATTGTGTAAATAAATGGTTCAAAGTAAATTTAGTTCCATAAACACCGACAAAACTCAGTATGTCCAATTTAAAACCAAACAAACAAGCCCACACTTGACATAAACATTGTTTGTAATAATAATCTAGTAACAACTCTACCTAATATTAAGTTTTCTGGCATGTGTATATATACATGATTCAGTAAACTGGAGTTGCCATATTGAATATATTATCCCAAAACTGAGTTACATAATGAGGAGTATTAAACCATTCATGTCTCTCAATACTTTAAAAACTATTTACTATTCTTATTTTAATGCGATTATAAGTTTTTGGGGAAACTCACCCCATAGTACCAAAATATTCAGAATAAAAAAAAAATTAGAATTATGGTAGGTTGTAAAAGTAGGAACTTGTGTAGGAATCTGTTTAGAAGGCTGGAAATTCTATGTCTTGTATCTCAATATATCCTTTCACTTATGCTTTTTGTAGTTAAAAACAAAAATCTTTTTATTTTTAATTCAGAGAATCATACTAAAAGTACAAGCCAATGCAGTAATTTTTATCAGCCCATAACTAATCTTAATATATACCAAAGGGGAGTACATTACATGGGCATTAATATCTTCAGCAGTCTTCCTCCGTACATTAAAGACATACGTAATAATGTTAGGAAATTTGAAATTTGTTTAAGTTGATTCCTACATGTACATTCTTTTTACTCCATAGAAGAATATTTTCAATATAAATCTATTACAAGGTGACAACATGCCATTAAATGTCTTTCATAAGACGAATATACTTAATACATAGTCCTAATAATCTATGTTTTGTCACTAAGTTTCACAAAAAAAAAATTTAACTTTTGTCATGTTAATGTGATTCACATGCATATAATTCCTATCTGTATTTATTTTGCTACTAGTAACTATAGCCATATCTTCCTATGCTTTTCTTGTTACACAGTAGTTTGTCCTGTTTGTATTAAACATCATTCATGCAGTTTACTTGGAATCAATTCCAAACATTTATATAATTTTACATAATGTATACTCTTGACGTGTTCTTTATCCTACTTATTGTTTTATTGTGGATTTGTGGTATGTTAAATAAAATATCAATATCATTACATTCCATGGATATATATATATGTATGTATGAATATGAAGATTAGTCATCTGATATGTAATTCTATATACACTGGTGCCAGTTGCATAATTTTTTCTGCTTTGAAAGGTGTAGTAAACAGGTTTCTCCAGAATGTTGGTACCTCTTTGCCAAGCTACCTGACATTATATTCCAGAAGACCATAATGTAATATTCATTTCTGTGAGAACCCCAAATCTGATTCAGTATAGCTGATCTCAACACCACAGCTTACCATAAGATGCAGGGCTGCTGACCAGTACACAACAGTATTCAGTTTTGCTACAGGACAGCTCAGGACACACTAAGAAATTATTATGGATGGCAGATGAAGAATTTAAAGATAGCAAAAAGACGCCTCCTATGTTGGCAAAAGGAGGATTACAAATATTGTATTGTCCAGAAATGTAAAGTGAAGAAAAGAATTTGTATTTAGTAAATAGCTGAGTATGAATGAGAATGCAGCCCATAGTGAAGAATTAAAAGGTAAATGTGTCCCTATACATGCCATGAAAGCAGTATCTCCACCCTTTCTTGACCTTGGCATTAGACAGAGATGAATGTTCAGCTCGACATTCCAGACACTCCCAGTTGCTTTACCCCTGAGGAAACAGTACCAAGTACCCATTGAACTGATGGCTGGTTGGGCCCCAGAGCTGGCCTGGACATTTAAAGAACAGTTAAATCTTTTCTCCTGCCAGGATTCAAACCCTGGGCTGTCCAGCCTGTAGCCTAGTCCCTACATTGACTATGCTATCCAAGCTGTAGGGAGCTATTAAGCTGAACAAATGTAATTGAAATAAAAGTATTGGAAAATACTTATTTAAAATTGGATGCAAATTGAAAAATTATACAGTAATACCTAGACCTTTTTGGATGTTAAAAAGAATAGGGTGATAACCAAGAACATTTTTGGAGAGAGAGCTGTAATGATATAGAGTAATGAAAATAATGTAAGCGTACACGTAGTAAAATGAGACAGTGAACCAGTGTAAACAAATATGCATTTAAGGAATCATTGCTCTGAAGAAACCTGTTTTACATGGGCATGGGTTCATGTAAAGATCAAAGCACAGCTCAATAAATAAATCAATACAGAAGTGTACATTCTGCTAGCAGGAAAGCTTGGTAAATGCCTATATGTTTCACAGTTAAGTGATTTGAGAGGACAGGGATATAACAACTGTTGTTTACAGGGCTGGCAGTACATACCACCACTTTCTGGTTCTGGTGACTGCTGTGGGCAGTGTGAACAGGTTGCCTGTGTTCTTGATGGCAAACTGTACAAACCTGGAACAGATTGGTCATCAGATAGTGGGTGTCTCACCCACAGCTGCAGCAGTAATTTCACTGTAAGTGTGTTTGCATATGCATCTGTCTGAATGTCCCAACATAGCATTTTGCTTCAAAACAGCTGGTGCATGGATGGTATTATTTGCATTTAGTCATCCCTGATGATGTTAAATTGTGTTCATCTTTTTATATTCTGTGGGATGGGTAGAAAGCACATATTCATCTCACTTCAGCCCTACCAGTGAAAGTGGAAAGATCAGGCTTTTCTTTAAGCATGTTAATTGAAGGCACTACGGACCTTCAGACTATTGGGACCTGCTCACTCCGTGACAGAGTGTCACTTCCCAGAGACTTGAATCTTCAGGTTTAATATATTTTGCAGCTTCACATTAACAATTCTTCTAGAATAACATGTGAAATTTGAGATTCTTGCAGCAGTAACTGTGAGGAATACTTTTTTTATGTGACATGATGTAGCTGTGAAATTTTCTGACCTTTTGGAGGAATGTGTCTTCCTCTTCAGAACAGAAACGTGCAGTAAAGATGGAGGCTGTTGATTCTCAGAAACATTGGTAAGTTTCTACAAGACTGCATAGTATCATATCCTAGATGACAGTATTCTTGAGAACTTTGGTAGAACTTTGTACATCTACACCATCAAATTTTACAAAGCTTCAGCCGTTGTTTTCACAAATGGTTCTCTAACCTCAATCCCTCATTCTCTTCTGCATATTCACCCAAAAGATCTGACTCTGATTCTTGTTATCATCCTGCAAATTCATCTCAACAAATTATCGTCTTGTTTTGCATTTCAGTTTTCTATTATGTGATCTGGTTTCAAGTGTTTCAGAGACAGCAATTACCCCTCTGATATTTTGCCTGTCTTTGTATAAGGCAGTGCCAAATGACTGTGTTTCACCCTGCAGTTCTGAAATATTTGTGAAATGGGTACAGGAACAAAACGAAGCTTGTAATAATATTGAGACTGATGATGAGACACAGTGAATAAGCAAAGTTTCTGACATGTTATGCTGTGTTGACTGGCAAATAATTACAGATGTTTTGACAGCAATACATTCCTCCAGAATGTCAGTAAATATATATACCAATCTACTTAGTGTAAGGTCCCAGAAGTCTCGAAACTTCAGCAACACCACTGTGAAAACTCAAATCTCATAATGTTTCTTGTGTATTTTAGGTAACAACCATGATGCCAACATGTCCAGAATTAAACTGTCCTCCTGAAAAAACATACACGGATGGCTGCTGTAAACGATGCAATGTGACTTTTGAAAATATGGGTAAATAAATACAGTAATTTCACTGTTGCTACATACTACCTATGAGTGGCATTATCATGGACTATTACAATAAGCCAGACTGAGACAGCACTTTCAAACAGACTCAGTTTCCAACATGCCTATCATCTTCATCTCTTTATATGCGTATGACAAAAACACTGTGATGGCTTCACAACTTTTCATTACATACACAATATTCTGTCCATTTACTCAGATTTATTTGTTCTTAACAGGCCCACTGTGTGAAACTGAAATAATACCACTGGAGAAGACAGTAGGATTAATTTCACTTGTCAGGGAACCTTATGGTAGGTGTACTAACACCCACCAAATCCAAGGTTTTACTGAGTGCGCTGGAAAATGTTCCTCAAACACAGTCTACAATTCAAGTAAGTTCTCTCATTAATTTTTAAATTTATTACTGTACTGTCAAACCCCAATACTGTCACAGTTTGTTGACTACATTTATCAGTATAATTGTAAATCATACATTTTATTTGAAAGTTATGTAAAAATTAATTACAAAATAAGAACACAGAACATCTAATACAGTAGTAGTATACAGCACTTGCATATCAACTTCATTGCATTGCTGTGACATGTTTTTCAGTTTTTGTGTGAAGTTTCTTCCCACTAACTTTAGAAACAGTAGTGTCCAGAAATAAATGTTACATTATGTTCTTGTCACCACTGTACTGTGAAAAATACTGACATATATTTCAACATATTTCAGCAACTTCAACAATTTTTTTTTGCACACTTATGCATTTTTGTCTACCATTTCTCCCCCTCTACATGCTTTGATGATCCATGACACCATTTAGTGGTGTAACCATCCACTGCTATGTATTATGACTGCAATGCTCACCTGCTTTCTGGTTTCTTGTGCCCTTTGCTTAGCAACTGCATCTGTTGCTGTACCATTTTTAGCATTTACCTGCCCTGTAAATAATTGCTTATGTTTCCTCCAGTTATTCATGTGTTACGTCTTTCAGCTTTCATTATATTAGCACTTCTAGATTTTCCCGCTTATTCTTTTCACTAAATATATCAAACACATTAGTTGACATTGCATTCAGCAGTGTCAACTAATGTGTTTGTCCTATAAGGAAAAATGGTTGGCTGCATTCTGCAAAGAAGCTACAGGAAATTGGTTTTTCAAAGTTCTTTCTTTTCACCAACACTTATACTGCCCTTTTCCCTGTATTTCACTAGTAAAATAAGGCATTAGGATAAATTAATACTGTAAGGTAATGTTACATTTGTCTGACAGTAACTTAACCACTGCATTATGGTCATTGTATACAGTATGATTTTGAAATTTTATAGTCCATCATGTATAGTAACCAATAAGAAATGGATTTTCAATAATTTCAAATGAAAAGTGGAGTCAAAGTTCTATTTTGACCTGAGTCAGGATGCTGTGACAAAGAGAACAATACAGTATTCTATGTCTCAATTTATGTTCATTTTCAAAAACTCTTTGTCAGTGTGCAGCAGATGGCTTACTGTTGGAAGACCTCCAGGAATTGAAAATAATGTTGTTACTGAAATTCTTGGAAGAAATTTGACAGCACACACACACACCTCTGATTTCATATTGTCAGTCAGAAGTCAAAGAACATTAGTACAGTTCATCAAAGTTACTTCTAGCAATATGTAGTGCAGTTCTGAAAGTACAGTTTTACTCTAAACTATTTTTTCTGAAAGAAGGTACATTACAACTTAAGTTGTTTTCATTGTTACATATTGTACCTTAAAATGTTTGTTTAGAAATGTAGTGCTATATTGGACATTATGTGATGCTTCTGGGCACATTGTTTCACTATGATCTTTAGTGAATGGTGGTTAGTGAGGGTGGCACTCTACGGAGACTTCCCCCACTGTTAATGTAATAGGGAATTTCTGTTCATAGAGTTCATGAATGCTAAGTGCAGGGGACAGTATATCTGGCTTTAATTATATTAATAGTGATATTGTTCTGTCTTCATTGTGATCATCACTACCAGCATCATCAACATTTGTATTATTATGTTCAAAATGTGACTAGTCCTGGGACATGCTGAAATGCTGTGATAAAAGGAAACCCAAAAATTTTATTTTTAAGAAAATGTTTAATAAACTCCACAAATAAAGTGAAATATGTTAAAGTGAATACTTCAGGCTACAAAATAGTTTGTTTATACAGCTCTTTCTGAAAGGACATATAGACAGACACTTTTTAGCAGGCTTTCTCTAATGACCATTATGTTGAATATTGTTCATGGACTGAAGAATATCTGATACAACATTTGGGAAATCAGATTATGTCCAACTTCTGATGAGTGGTTGTCATTGTTAATTTCTGTGGCAGCAAACAGGGTCCTGTTAACACTTATCTGATATTGCACCTTGTCCTACTGGACCACCCTGAAGATGAAAGCAACAAACTCCTCTGAAACTTTGGTACCTATATTCAGTAGGATCTTGTTTTGTGACAATTTGTTTTACGATTCACTTTTACGACCCTTGTCAAGTCGGACCGAGCACTCCCGACTTGTGGTGCACCACTGTCGCAACTCAAGCGTCCTTTCTCTACTTAGTGCGCTTCTAGCTCTTTTCTAATGTGCATGTCTTTCATCTCTTTCTATTTTAGTGCAGTTCTTTTAAGTTCACTGTGATTTTTCCACACATGACGTCCATCAAAAGGACAGAAAACGAAGAAAAAATCAGAACAGTTTACATTACGCTTTATGTCTTCTGAACCACGGCGTGGGCCTTCTTCAACAAAATTAAGTGATTTGATAGATATTTTTTTCAATTATTAATAATTTCAATTATTTTCTATATACTTAATTTATTAAAATAGAACTGTGTCATAATATAAAGAAATATTGTAAATTATAAAATTATTTGACTAATTTTTTGGGACCATGAACATATCTCAATTTAAACCATTTAAATAGTACATTTTATGACGATTCGATTTACAACCAAATATTCGAGAACGTAACCCTGTCGTAAAACGAGACCCTACTGTATATCTGTCTAAATGGCACCATGTCCCACAAGACCTGAATCTTCTTCAATAGTGAATATTGTTACTTCACATACCATGAAGGCAACTGTGCTATTCATCAACTGTATGGTACTAACCACTTAACAAGAGTGGCAGTTGTGTTGTCCAGTGCTGAAATGTTGTTATATTTAGGAATTGCTAAACGAAAAACATCATGCTTCATGTTCTGTGAATACTGTGTGGCTTTGAATAATATAAGTTTCCATGAATTGCCACCAGCCCATCCAGACCTTGCAACCATTCACCAGTCATACATGTTTCAATCCTTAACCTTTAGTGGTTTAAATGCCAAGTGTTTCTTGTGCCAGCTGGAGTTTTCTCACTTAGCATGGACATTTAAATTTCCCAACTGTAGCAATTTACAAATACAGTAGAACTCCACTCATCCAGACTGCCAATTAGCCAGATAAGCTTGGCCCTTCGGGTAAATTTGTCGAGAATTCTACAAAACTAACTTGCCTTGAAATTACTGGTTATGGGATCAAGTACAGTACAGTGTTATGGTTTCTAGAACTTCAAATGAGGTGTGGTCATAAGGTTTAGATGCAGGTACATACTGTAAATAGCAGCAGCCAAACTTCAAATTGCCAGTGTGGCCTATTTCCAGAGAAAAATCCAATTATCTGTATTTTCTGGATATTGGGATTGCTTGCCATCCCAATTAATCTGGATAAGTGGAATTCTATTGTAGTTTGTGTAAATTCAAGTTTCGATGTTGGAAAGTCCAAACAGAAACTGTTTTTTTAAAAAATGAATTTAGTTACATGCATATGAATGTGTCACCATTCAGTTTGTATCAGTCTGTATAACACATCTTTACACCCTGCCATCAGTCTCTAGAAGAAATTACTTTTTTGTGTTTGAAATGTTCCAGACAAGTTTGAAAAGGTCTGTACATTCCTTCTCTAACAATTTTAGCCCTGTGAGTTGGATTTTATAATTTTCTTCCAGTTGCATTATGCATCAAGTAAACAATTTTGCCCTTCACAAATTCTTGTGAAGGCTAGTTTATCAGGGACGAGAACACCATTGCTCTGTCTGCTGTTACTCTAGCAGGTGCCTATTTGTGTCATTCGTGTTACAAGTGTCGACACACTTCAGCAGATATGGCTTCAAATTGAAAACAACTGACGCTACATACAGACAGTATTACAGAATTGATACTTGACCCAGATTCTGACTGTGATTTCTTGACCATGACAAATCTCGCAGTGATGTGTATGACAACGTGCCATGATGAGAAAGAACAGCCAGTTCCATCCAATCAAAGGGTATACATACCTGGTCAAAAGATCAGGCAGATGGAGGGGCTGCCCAAGACAAAAAGAGTAACAAGACTACTTCCACATCATCTCCAGGCACTTTGGCATGGAGAAAATAAACAAGTGCAATGAACCCCAGGATTCCTCAGTTCACTGGTGACAAAACTGGTGTTACACACATGTTCACTTCTTAGAAATAATAGTTCTCAACAGCTTCCTGTGCACTGCACATGGGACAAAAGTGACTCATGTAGACATTCCCTGTTGCAGATCTTGATTTGAAGTTAGACTGTTGTGTCTCAACTGGTGATGTTATGGTTTCAGAATCACAAAACATCTCATTAAGTATTAACTTTGCTAAGTTTCCTACAGCACACAACCACAAAAACACACGCAGACCAGCATATGGCTGCATAGGATGAAAAAGGTTAATTTCTGTCATCATCAGGGTCTGTTTTACCCTGCACAGCATGTGCTTGGCAATATGAGTATATTTACACTATCAATAATTATGTAAATGTAATTATAATTATATACATTTACATTATCACTGATGGTATAAATATAATATTGTCAAGCTTATGTTATCTAAGGTAATAATAGTCACTGATGATGCAAATTTAATGTTGAAAAATGTATGACTGGTGCATCATAAAAATAAATTGCAGCATGTAACAATTTCACTTCTACTAATGGAGAAATGTCACAGTCCAGAAGACCATAATCCATACCTTCACTTCTGTATTGTATGTAACTAACAGTTTTGCTTTCTTTGCAGAGACTGGCTTGCATGACAGCATATGTGATTGCTGCAAACCCACAAAACTGCATCACATGAATGTTACACTCATCTGTGATGATAAGACAAATCATTTTATGTCAGTCACAGTACCAGCTGAATGTGCATGCTCAGTGTGTAGTGGACCATGGCCAGGATCCAACCATACAAGTGGCAGCAGCGCAGGAAACATTCCATTACACATGAAGGGGTCAGAGGCATAAGAATTACTGTCTAAAATACAATCGAGCATCAAAAATTAAGAAATGAATATATACAGCTGACAGTGCAAAAGATCCTTCAAATGTTTCTTGAACAGATTTCCTTTAGTTCTTAAATCTGTTAAGACTTCTGATTTATTGTAGCAGAAGATATGTACGATGGGATAACTTACACTCTGTTTAAGTTAAATGGACAAGGGACATAGTTGAGGGATTACGTATAATAATGGCAGTAACTGTTTGTAAATTTTATTTCAAAAACATACAGCATATAAAGTTCTATATTACATATTGTTGTTATGATCATTAAATAACTTAATTCACTATACTTTGTTCTTTTTAAAACAGAAGAGTGCTTCATGATACAGGATTTTCATCGTCACCTTGAGATGGCTGCTGTGATGTAGTTTCTCCATTCATCTTTCTTTTTTTCACCATTTCCACTAGTTGTTTATAACGCATCATGCACTCCTCCTACCAAGACAAAACAAAAACATTCATCCATATGGCAGAATTATGAGTACATTAAAACCACAATGTTTAAGCTTTCCAGTGAACATGCTGCTAAGGTACTTCAGATCTCTACAACCACAGCAATGCTGTTCTTTCAATTAAGAAAGAAATGACAGAACAGTAGATGGATTTTATATTAAGTCTTACACATGAGAAGTTTCCAATACATTCTCCACCAAAATTCTGTATGCAATTCTCTTGTCCCTCCCCATCTACAGTCTGTACTATGAGTATACCCAATTCAGATATTGGCAAAGTTGGTAATTATTATGACAAGATATTCTTGGTTCCTCCCAGTAACAACAGAACAGAATATTTAGTAGCCGAGTTGGTATTACAGTCTTCCAAAGTATAAAATACCCATAATACATAAAACAGGAGACTACACCCACTAACAAATGGGCGTTTGCAGTGCACATTCCTTATAACATTATTCAGTCTTTAATTTTCATTTATTTATTATACTACTCACCCTGTTTCTCTTTCAGTTTTCCTCGTATAGTGTTACCATTTAGCTCATATAGAAGTTTTCATACATTTCTTAATTCTGCAGTCTTGGTGAATACTACAATTTGCTTACATGCCTTTTCTTTTGCCATAAACAGCCACTATTTAATAATCTCTCCATCTATGGGTCTTTATACAACTTCAATCAGTGCATAATGGACACCTCCCATCTTCTGCCCCACCACCTAACCCTCTCAAATTCCAAATCCATGATCGAAACCATGCTAGGCTACTGTTATTCCTATTATAATATGGTGAAACCTGTATCCATTGTTTCCATGGAAATCATTTCCTCTCCATATTTTCTGTGTGTGCCATTTTCCCACAGTTATCAAACATTTCTTCTGGTCCTGAAAAACTGCCCACATAAAAAAATGCATTATTACAGTGGCTACATTGTTTCTCAATGTGTCACTTTCCAGCACCAATTGTTCAGAATTCTTAGGCTCAACCCACAATATTCCCTGAACAATTGTTTTCCATGAAGAAAAAGTGAAAAGTAATGTGACTTTTAGGAATATACAGTAGCGCTAACCTGCCTATGTTCGTAATTGTTATTCCATTAATAATCGTACTTGCAGTGTCATCACGCATCAGCCAATTGTGTAATGTTTGTTAAGCGACCATTTTCACAGGGTGCTCAGTGACTCCATGGGTGTAGGAACATTCTGTTGCTTGCAGACAATTGTGCCACTCAAGCATAAGATTTAAGTTATTTCTGAGAAATGTAAATTTTGTGTATTAGCCAACAAATTGCATGTGTGTTACAACCTATTAATATGGGCATCATAAGATTCTTCACACAGTTTTACTGGAAGCATCTAGTAATGAAAGCTGTGTGCTTGATGGATGCAGGCAAGTTCGTCAAAATGAAAAATTAATGTTCTGCAAGCATCACATTTCACAGCAGCTACTTGGCAACAAGTCACAGTAAAGACACATGTGAACTGTTTTTGTCTGAGCGGTAATGGGCAAGAACTTAACAGGGGGCAACCAACATGTCCTTCAACTACTGCTGTGTTACCAAAGCACACACTGTTTCTGGCACTGTTAAATAATTCTCTTATGTACACAGGATTAGCGAGCATGACAAACAGTACATTCTGAACTTGGAATTTGTACTGTTTCATCTGAAATGTAAAGTTTCAAACTAAACAGCTGTAAATTAGATTTCTTGGAAAAAAAGTGATTTGTGCACAAGTATTAATGTACCATTTTACTTAATTTTGGAGGCCTAAGTGAAACATACATAATTTTAATTTTCTTGTTTTCATGTGTTGAACACATTTTAATACTTCCTGCAGCTGTCACTTACCTGCATTTATCATTCTCTTTTCATGTTCCAATGAGAAAATTATGGCACAGGTTTCACCATATATTATGGCAGTCCTCTCATCCCCATCCCTTATTCATTTCAGAATAAAATATTTGTGACTGTTTATCCCTAACATTTCCAAGGACCATCTGTCTTTGTTATATCCCTGCTCTAAGGGTCTGATCACCTTACATATTGCCTTTTCACATACTGCTTACAGGTTTGGCCACATCAAGCTCATTGCAATTTTGTTAAGCTCCTTTAAACATTTAGTCAAACATTCAAATGTATGTACTCTTAACTGCCCAACATAATATGCTATTATATCATCTTTGTCCACCTGCCTCACCCTAAACCAATCTTTCCCCTTCTACTCCCCTCTCCAATTCTAATTCAGCTCCACCATTCACTGCCCCTGTGGGTATCCTTAAAAACATTTTACCAAACCTCACTCAAACCCCATCTATTTCTTTCTAACCATCATCCAACCCCCAAATTTCCATCCTGCAAAATAATCTTCATCCATTTATCATCTTGTAAACACTTTGTACTAACCTAATCATATTCAGTGTTCTGGTTAAGCATTTATAAACCGCAACCCAAGCCTGGTTTCCTTTCACCATAATGCCCTCCTTACATTTCCCCCACCATCCTGCACTTTCCTGCTTTATCCTTACATAGGAGAATGCATTCACAGCTTGTATTTTCTTTTATCCACACATGTGCAGTGAAATCTCTATCCATTGTTCCCATACACACTGTTTTCCCAACAATTTTTTCATCTCTTCTGGTCCCTAAAAATCACCCACATAAGCACTGCATTATTACTTTGTATGCATCATTTCTTAGTGTCACTTGCCTGCATCATTCATTCATAATTCCTGATCACAACCCACAATATTTCCAGAATGACTGTTCTTAGAAAAAACAGTGAAAGAAACATGGTTTGTTTGGAATGTAAAGTAGCACAACACATCATCAAGATCCTTCAGATAGGGGCCAACAGCATATAAAGGAAATATAAAGAGTCAACACAAATGGTGCACTTTGAGAACATCATCAGCCTGTATGGTTTGGATTTCTCACCTATTTGGATCCCACTAATCAGTAAGAGGTTACAAACGACAAGGACAGATAACTGAATCTGGAAGCAAACCCAGACATGTATATTGTCAAACACACTCAGGTGGTAGTTCTGGGATTGAATCACAGATTGCATCATATTTAACAAGAAAGGCAATGTACGTACAATGTAACACTATGGTGCATTCATGTGCTCACTGATGCAATGGAAAAGCAAGAAGTATTACAAATTCTGAGTGTGTACTTGTAGCCTTAGGTATCATGCACCATACTGTCATCTGTGCCTGCCCATGTCTACAATATTTTTCCACATTATCTCATAAAAACACAATTTTCAAAAAAAAAAAGTTATTGTAAAATGTATGTTTTAATTTTCCCTACAACTTTTGTCTATAACATTTCTCATTCTAAGAAAAAATGAGCAAGGTATGATTAACAACATATATTGGATGTTATGTACTCATTTTTCTTGTCTCATTTTAAAGAAACTTGAATTTTATCAACAGATTTTTTTAAAAATACTCGAATATTAAATTTCATGAATATCCATCCAGTAGGAGCTGAGTTGTTTCATGCACACAGACAGACATGATGTAGCCAAGGGTCGCATTTCGCCACATTTCAAACAAGCCTAAACAGCAGCAACAACTGAAGCCAAGTGGCTGGGTCTACATGAAGCATGAGCAAGTATTCAATTTAAAAGGCTGGGAATTAAAATGGCATCCGGTAACACTACATGCCCCCATCCCACTGCTAAAAGCAGTTATTACTACTGGTGTTTGAACAATACCGTTATCCATAATATCCATGAACAGGGACTTTTAAACCCTCCCCTTGCACTCTGGGATTTTAGGCCACATTTTATCTCAAAGAATGGCAATATTTAAAAAATGCAACACTCAGCCACCTGGGTCACTACAATAAATGTCAAATGACAACCCAGTTGCATGTGTATACAATCACAAATTCTTGCTGCAAAATTCCTTCTCATCTCATGTAATTACAGTAAAAGTTTGGTTATCCAATGCAACTGGGAAAAGGGGTGTACTAATGGATTCACTTTTTGCTGACAGAATGGTGACTTACAAACACCAATTTTGATGTGGGCTGTGAAAAAAAGAAAACTGTATTTACAAAACACTGCAAATAAAAGGTATATGAGCACAGTGTTTACTACCTAGGTTTTCTGTGAGCTGATATACCACTGACTGCCTCTTGGAGATGTGAACTGCCACGAACTATACAGTAAAACATATCATTAGAGTGAACCTGCTAAAAATGCAGTACGTGGTAAACAAACTGTTACTGTAAAACCCGTTGCAATGGAAACAGTGTCTTTAAACTCTGGAGCCTTGGGTAAGTATATGCTTTGGCTACAGACTCCATAAAGCAGATGCCCATACAGTTGCATGGAGCACTGCAAACTCTTTATATATGTTAAAATTCTCAATACCATAACAGTAAATCAGCACGGTTTACCTCCCCAACAAAGTTACATAAGTGATCAATTTTATGGACAATACAGCTCACCTTGCTTTTACCAGCAACACATTTTGCAATCTTATCCCATCGGTCAGCATTTCCACCTTTTGGGTATTTTGTAAGGGCTGCTTCAAGGGCCTTCTGCTGTACTTGACTCCATTCAGCTTCAGATGATGGAACAGCAGCTCTTGTCTTCACTTTCCCAGGCTTTAAAGGTTCTTGTTCTGTAGCTGTAAAATTTCCTCCTAATGTGACAACCCTATACCCATCTTCCTTTACTTTCTTAGCCATGTGAGTCACTTCAGCCACAGAACGACCCATGATATTTGCAACCTTTTCCCATCGGCATGTTGTGCCTGGAGGAAACTTCTTGACGAGGCGCACTAATTCAGCTATGTCATCATCTGTCCACAGTCCCCCTGACACTGGTGGAGGAGATCTGCCCTCCTTATCAGTGGGGGGAGGAGGAGATTCTCCTGGGTCCAACAGACAACCTTCAGTTGTCCCAGGAAGACTTTGGTCTCCTGGTCCCAACTCTGGCATTTGGAATACTCTGCCTTTGCGACGACGTGGTCCCCGAGGCCCCACTTCAGCATCCTCCTCTTCCTCTGACCTAAGTACAAGAAATAACAACAGATATAAGGAGTTACTGCCACGTGCAAATATACTACATGCTGCAATATTTATTCCAAAAATGACTCCTATAGAAGTATGTTTTAAAGATGTATCACCACAGAGCCTTTAAAAATCCTATGAAGACTGGTGCCACATCTGGTCAGATGTCATTCCAAATAGTCTCAATCCACTGGCCAAGTAGCACCCACATGGTCTTCTTTTGTTTCCTATTGATTTTAGTAGTAGCCACTCCCCATATAGGTGATGTTAATCTCTGAATGGTTCGTTACGTACCACATAAACAGCCTGTAACGGAGAGGTCATGCCTCCTGGTATGATCACTGGGTCTGTGTTTAGGTTAGATGTTAAAGTTGTCGCTTTCTCTGTTAAGCACCCCTGAAAGAATTTAAAGTCAGCATTCCCCCTTTTCTTTAGAAGGGCCCCTGGTCTTACATCCAGACTTCTCTCAACCACCCTTTCTCATCACACTTCAGCACGACCCAAAACGTTTCCTTTTTGAAGACTTTATCTCTTCAGAATAACAAATGATATTGGTTTCTTTGCATGATAATTACCACCCAATTAAAATCAGTGTTGTAACTGCAGTGCACTTATTTCAGTATTTTAGATGCTGTTGTACATTTGCAATTTTAGCAATCTCTCACTTCAGTAATCTAACCTGAAATGAGCTCTCAGGTTATCAGTAATGCATCTGTAAATATAAATGTTGTGTATTATTATTGTACCAAGTGCACATCCTTTCTTTATTCACCTAGCCATGGCAGATACAAAACCACTCTCCCCATTCAAGGAACATGTTTAACACTTTGTCTCCGCGCAGCTTACTAGTACTCCGTGGCCTCTCAAGCCAACTGTCCAGCCAGAGTACGAGTACTTCCTGATTTTCATAAGCTTCTGAAAAAAAGGTGTTGGAGGTATTGGCTTCAGGTTTGTACCATTAGACTCCCCCATGTTTGTAGTTTCAGAGACTGTTCAGCTTCCTGCAAGCCATGTTAGTGTGTATACTGGACTCTCGCGAAGGAATGCTTGCACAATAACCTGTCTCAATGCATGCCTTTGTTTTATCACAGCTGACACCCAAGATCAGACACAATGAATCACTATACCCCTCTCCCAGCATGCAGTTCTAAAGTATCAGTGAGGTCTGACTGTAGGTAGCTGATTTCACTGCACCAAAAGCAACATGGAATATTCTGAAATGAGTTCAATTTCAGAAAATAATACACAAAAAATGTTTATTGGAACTGATAAAATAAATGAAATTGTGATTGATTCGAACTCAGATGGTGGTAGTTTTAGTGAACTTTCTGACAGTGACATGTGCAAAGTAAATTCACCCTTCAGTAGCAGCAGCAGTAGCTGCGAAGAAGAGGAAGTTGTCCAGCCAGAAACTAGTAGAGGCAAGAAGAGAACACGCAGGGCCCTTCCTAATCGCACATACAGATTTTGAATTAGGATGGAAGGAACAAATTCATATGGTTCAGAAACCTGAATTCTCCAGAGTACCATGGATAAATAAAAATTTCCATATAACTCAAGACAGCTCTCCCTGGGATATACTGGAAATATTCTTCAGCCCCGAAATGTTCAAACTTATACAGAAGGAAACAAACTGATATGCAATGCAGCAAATAAACAAAAAGAAGCAAGAGGGCCCTCTGAAACCCAAATCTGTATTTACACATTGGAATATAGTCTCATTACAAGAAATTAAAACATTATTTTCGATAATCATACAGATAAGTGTGTTAGCAAGTCATCTCCATGGGATTACTGGAGTCTGTATCCGATTATTCATACCCAACAAGCAGCTTCTGTTGAAACGTCTCAGGATAGGTTCCTTGCGTTACTGACAATGTTCCATCTGAATACCAAGGATGTAAAGGCAGCTAGGGGACAGCCAGGCTATGACCCACTATTCAAAATTCAGCCAGTTACTGACACACTCATCACAAAAATTGCAGGTCATTTACACACCGGAAGAACAGCCGACTATTGATGAGACAATACGCCCATTTCAAGGGTATATATTCTATCATGTTTATGTCAAAGAAAAGCCCCACAAATATGGAATAAAAATGTTTGAACTTTGTGAGGCAAAAAGTGGCTACATCTACAGCCTGGAAGTATATAGTGGGACACATCCCACCAACTCAGAACACATGACCGCAGTCAGTGTTGTTGACAGGTTGTGTGATAAAATAAAAGGGAAGGGCCACTGTGTGTACATGGACAGATGGTTTTCCAGTCCAAAGATCTTCGACCATTTATGGGATTGCAAAACAAAGGCTGTAGGCACAGTGATGTCCAACAGAAAAGAAATACATTAACAAGCATTTTCTGGATATCTGAAAAAAAAAGAAGACAAAAAAATATCACACCAACAGGATCACCTCTTGGCCATCAAGTGGAAGGACATCCACAATGTCTTTTTCCTAGCCATGCCGATGAAGATGTACTTGTTGAGGCACTATCATCAAGAGGGGCACATCATAAAATAAAACCAGCTGCAGTGTTAGACTACAACAAGTATAAAGCCAGTGTGGACAGATCAGACCAGATGTTGTCATATTATTCATTTGAAAGGAAGACAATAAAATGCTGGAAGAAACTTTTCTTTCATCTCTTCGACCTGGTAGTGGTCAATGCACACATCTTGCATAACAAAACAAGCAAGAAAGAAAGTCGATGGAAATTTTCTACAAAAAAGTCGCCGAAGGATTGCTCGCTAGTGCCGGTACGGAAATTTAAATTTTCTATGAAAAAGTCACTGAAGGATTGCTCGCTAGTGCCAGTATGGAAATTTAAGCGCAAGGTCAGACTATCAGTCCAGCTGGCAGACTTGTAGGGACAGACCATTCTGTATATAGGATTCCACTGAAATAGGCTAAGTTTGAGGGAAAATTTCATTGTTCATGTTGAGTGAGTGCAGAGAGAAGCAAGTGTCAGACAGGGAAAATTGTGAGGAAGTGCACAACAATGTACTGCCGTAAATGCGATGTAGGACTTTGCATAGAGCAGTGTTTTGAAGTGTATCACACAAAAATGAATTATTGGGAGTAAAAGTAACAAATGATTTTAAGAGGCAGGGCCCCAAAAACCTTATCTCAGTGCAATGTGTAAATTGTAGTGGATGTCTAGTGACTATAAATTTCATAATTCTGGCCTCAAAATTTTCAACTGTGGTGTCAGACTCCAAATACACATACGTATTCCATTTTTTGTGCATGAGATACAGAAAAACATCTGCTATGGTGTGTAAAAATTTCATATTATTATGACAGGAAATACCATACTTTTCAATTTTTTTCAGTACCCTTAAAATATGCCAGAAGGGGGGGATTTTAAAGTTTAAATGCTGGCTGGAGGGTAAGTGTTAATGGGGTGAGTGATTATAAGATGAGCTCCCACTCTCCACATGGCAAATTAGGTAAAACTCTCTCATCTTATATTTGGATAAATATGGTGTTAATAGCACAAGCCCTTGTTGGTATCTGAACACTTTGTTGGATGATATCTACTCAGTTGTTAGTCCATGCATATTTATTCATGTTTTATATACATTATTGTGGGACATACTTGTGTAACATGCTGTAAACAGATGTGGCTCATCTCTCTATTGTGGTGCCTGCAGGCCTAATGCCATACATAATGGAAACGATATAGTTGACTTGAACTGAATATATGCTACTTTTGAATTAAATATACGGTTGCATTTGACTGCATTTTTTATATATCTTTGAGGATACTGCTAATTCAGAATCAACACTGACCCTACTCATTCCATTCATGACAGGATATTGTTAAAATCGAACTTACGACTGCTCCTGTTCCTCCTGCTCTTTCCTCTGCTTCCTTTCCATCCAATAATCCCTGACCAATGTGACACTTTGTGGACAAAAAACCACCACAAACCAGAATAACCAGCGGGGCAGCTGGAATGGCAGTGTGTTTCGTACACTGAAAAAAAGCAGTTCCAGTTACAATGGTCTGTTCCCTTTGAGTGTGCCTGTAACTAACTCAGTTGTTCAATTACTGCATGGTGCAAAGTTTCGTCCAAGCTAATATTCACTCAGTTATGAAATTCCATACCTTTTACGGAACCCTAAAGTCTTTAGCATGTTCTCAAGAACCCACATACATAAGTCCATACCCTCCAACAATATTCTTCAAGGTCAAAGTCCTCTTGGTACCAAATGAATGAATGAAGTGTCCTCTTGGTTCAGATATGCAGCTCTCCCATACTTAAATGTCATTCAGTTTACTGTCCCCGAAATGCACCCAATATAGCAAGAAAGTGCATGGAGATAAGCCAAGGTCTGCAGGGATGTTTTATGTTACTACACCAGAACCAAAATTCACACAATGCTGAATATATTCTGACATGTGGTGTCACACAGTTTAGTAGGTGGGCACCAATATTTTGAAGAAGAAAAGCCTCTTCTTTTCTAACAGTGGAAGCAGCACAATCCTCTGGTACCTATCTACCTACCTACCTGCCTACCCAACTATCTACCTACCTACCTATCTTCATACCTACCTACCAAATCACAAAGTCACATCTTTACAACTACACAGCTTAATCACAGCCCTGGGTTTGAGGGAAAAAATAACCATAGAAAACTACATCAAAACAACCAGTCCAAAGTAGGCTTTGAACTGGGTGTCTACCATGTATTTGAAATACTGAAGACTGTTTCCTTTTAATTACATACCCCAGTTTGTGGCCATTTTCCAGTATTTAAATTCTTAAAAAAAAAAAAAAAACAGATGTTGCTACTTTCATTTTTATGCTGTAATTGATGCACAGTGATCTCCCCACAGTTGGACTAAAAATGTTTCAGGGTACGATCCTTTCAAAACACTGTCCTTTGTTAAATACAAGGGACTGTCAGAAATAATGCCTCCTACTCTTTATTTCATGCTACTTACAAGTTGGATGTGTAAAAATGTCAAAACCTTCACTACAACATTGCTAAGGCACAGTTATTTCTACAATTAGTCCCCTTCTTTGTTGAAAGTCTTCTACCACCATGGTACAAGAGTACATATTCCTGCCTGGTCAAAGTTGCCCTCCTTCCTCTGTCCCCACTAGGGCATGGCATTCTGCAGCCCTCAGAGGCTTTTTGAAATGACCAAACAGGGCACCAAATGGTGCAAGGTCAGGACTGTCAGTTGGATTGGCAACACTGTCCATACAAATTTTGTGATGGCTTCTGCAACGTGAAAACTTTTGTGCAGCATACTGTTGTCAAGTAGGAGCAACACTTCAAACTCCCCCCCCCCCCCCCCCCAAAAAAACAAAAAAGAAAAAACACACCCCCTCCTATCTTTATATAAAAAACAGAATGATCTCTTTTTTTTATGCCAGCAAGAAAAAAAAAACAACAAA
>Ga0131853_10005521_pt1 | contig 22826 bp, 6 predicted proteins | sample TergutLab28metaG_FD_92764 | JGI IMG/M metagenome (GOLD analysis project Ga0131853, IMG submission 92764) | Labiotermes labralis P1 segment gut microbial communities from Petit-Saut dam, French Guiana - Lab288 P1 (version 2) (version 2) | ecosystem: Host-associated > Arthropoda: Insects >...
ATATATATATATATATTCAGAAATGTACGCAGGTTTTCATGTAAAGTACCTGTTTTTTTTGGTAGGATTTAATGAAATTTTGCTCTTATTGACAGATTTTCGAAAAATCCTCAGGTATCATATTTCTGGCAAGTCCATCCAGTGGGAGTCGAGTTGTTGCATGTATAGAGACGGACAGACACATGAACAAACTGACATGACGAAGCTATTAGTCGCTTTCGCAATTTTGCGAACGGGCTTTAAAATCCGAAGCCATGCAACTTATCAAAAAGCAATGGTTTTCGGAAATCGAGGAACATTGGATAGAGAATTTCTTGAGTTTTTAGGCTTGCTCGCAAAATTGCGAAAAGCGACTGTTAACTTCGTTATGTCTGTCTCTCCGTCTGTCCGTCCATTCGTCCACACGGGACAACTCGGCTCCTACCAGAAGGATTTTCATGAAATTTTTGTATTTGAGTATTTTTAGAAAATGTGTCAAGTAAATTCAAGTTCCAATAAAATATGACAAGAATGACGGGTACATTACATTAAGACGGATATACATGAAGACTGAAGAATAAAAAACCAACTAGATGCCACTTATTATTTTACTGTACTTCTTATGGGCTCAACGTGTTTCGGGCATTACTAAGCCCAAAATCAGAAGCTCGCGACTATGATGTTGATTACTACATTGGTCGTGTCGTTCTTGGTTTGCTGTAGGTTGGAGGTTAGGTGCGGTTAGGCTGGAGTAGTGTCCGGGCTGCAGGCTTTAGCCTACAGCCCAGACACTACTCCAAACTAACCGCACCTAACCTCCAACCTACAGCAAACCAAGAACGAAACGACCAATGTGGTAATCAACATCATAGACGCGAGCTCCTGATGATGGGCATAGTAATGCACGAAACATGTTGAGCCCAGAAGGAATGTAACAAAATAATAAGTGACATCTAGTTGGTTTTTATGCTTCAGTTATCACAATGATGCACGGTCCAATAAACATCAGATTCACGGACATACATATTTGATCATTTCTGGCTCATTTCTTCTTAGAATGAGGAATGTTTCAGATAAATTTTTGATAATGTCAAAACACGTATTTTATTTGCAGTAACTTTGTTTTTTCGAAAATCATGCAGTTTATGAGATAATGTGGAGAAATATTGTAGAGCTGTATAAGCCACAGATGGCTATATGGCGAATGGGCATTGCGTACTGTTTACTAAAGTCTACAAATACACACTCATGATGTGTAATACTTACTGCTTTTCCACTGCAACAGTGGTTGTATGAACAGGACTTAACGTTACGTTACGCGTTGTAGAGTAACATGTAGATCCTACATGCTACTACAACTAGAAGAACCAATGGGCGAAACTTGGGAATTTTCAAAAACCATTTCTTTTTCAAGTATTGATAAAAATGGACAGAGTTGTGCCTTCATGTTTTGTTATTTTGAGAGTGTTAAATATAGCGTACAGATCGAGATGGTGGCAGACTTAATAAATGTAGAACTATAATTTTGCCGGTTGTTTTGTATGGGTGTGAAACTTGGTCGCTGACATTGAGGGAGGAAAGGAAACTGAGGGTGTTTGAGAATATGGTGTTGAGGAGAATATTTGGACCTAGGAGGGGCGAGGTAACGGGGGAATGGAGGAGACTGCATAACGAGGAGCTAAATGATCTGTACTCCTCACCCAATATTGTGCGGGTGATAAAATCTAGAAGAATAAGATGGGCTGGGCATGTGGCGCGTATGGGTGAGGAGAGGGGGGCGTATAGGGTCTTGGTGGGGAAACCAGAGGGAAAGAGACCACTGGGGAGACCTAGGCATAGATGGGTGGATAATATTAGGAATGATCTCCAGGAGGTGGGATGTGGGTATATGGACTGGATTGGGCTGGACCAGGATAGGGACAGGTGGCGGAGGCTTGTGAGTGCGGTAATGAACCTTCGGGTTCCATGAAATGCGGGGAATTTCTAGACTAGCTGCAAACCTGTTAGCTTCTCAAGAAGGACTCTGCACCATGAAGTAAGTAAGGCCTAGACATAAAATTTGTCATTTTTCAAGTTGATTCTTCTAAACTGACATCATTTAAGAAGTGGCAGCATGCAATGCAGACTCCTTCCAGTTAGCTCAGAGCGACAGAGAGAAATACAACGTGGTGGTCCAGGGCGACACCCACTGCTCCTGTATTGTTTTACACCAGGAACCCTCAGGGGACAGTTTTAGAGGGGACAGTGAAAAATGGCACTGCATACAGCAGTAGACCATCCATTTGGTGTGGGTTTGTACACGCTGCCTTCTAGATATTTTAAACACACAATCTTTCTAACTTAGAAACACTTTGCTTCGTTTGGAAGAAATGCCAGTCCTGTATGGTGGTCCATATGGTTTGAATAATGTATTCCAGTGGAATATACGTCCTTTCCATTGTGTTCCTCCGCATTTTGTTTAAAACCTCTCATTACAAGGCTGCAAAATGGCAATGACTGCAGATCTAATTAGGACACCTAGTGTAAAGCCTAATAATGTCCTTAGTAAACTGTTGTAAAAATACAAGTTATATTTTGCTTGATTTCCAAGTTTCTTTTTTCTTTTTCAATAATATTACTTCAAACAATTGACCTTTTTGGCGTAAATTAATATCAAACTAATGTTCAGACATTACACTGTGCCTTGTGCCTTAGCACAGTCCGGTTTGTTGGCAGAAATGTTACAGATTTTGGGTGGCCTATATCGGGATGATTCTCATACGGAATGCACTTTGTGTAAGGATTCATCTGCAACGAGGTAAATTTATCCCCCCCCCCTCCTCCCCCAAGCAAACATAACATTGCTGTTGTGTTATGGCAGCTTCGTATAATGCTTGGCGGGAGCGTTATTATTGCCGCGAGGAACATCTCCCGGTACAGCACTGACAGCAAGAAGACATGACTAGTTCATGATGTAACAGAAAACTGAATAAATATTATTCCACAGAACAGTGCAGAGACCTCCGTCACACAAGCACTTCTGTCGTCTGTGGTGTAACAGCGACATATACCAGATGGCTATGATTCCAGGCATGCCAATGTTAGGAAAATGAAATCCACCAGTTCTAGTTTCTTAAAAACTTCAGGTTTCACTGCGAATAAAATTTACAAACTGTCCTCGGGCAGTCATTTCGTCACCTATTCGTAATTAATGTAGTGCATCTCCGCTGAAAATTTTATTGTTGTTAATTTCTTCTTTACTGTTTTGCGAGGAAATTAATTTACGTTTTATGCATCTGTGTGTTGACACGTTAAACTGATGCCAGCCATTTTGTGACGTTTTCTTTCACCGAAAAGCTCTACTTAATATTAGAATCATATGAAACTAAAATCTTCCATCAGTCAATCATATTTAATAGGCAGTAAAGGTGTATGAATCTTTATAATTTAAAACTTACCACCTACACGCAACAACGCCGTCAGTCTCCGATGGTGGAAGGAGATACGTCTCCCGAAACGTCGAATTATCTTGCGGTTTCAAAAGCAGAAACTGTCGCCGTGAAAGCTGCGGGATTTGTTACACTTTCGTTATCTCATTTTGCTTCCTTCGTCAGTCATTTCGCATACAGCAACTGCTTTAAAGCGGATTACACAATCTTGGCTTCGTAGTCCACATTCCACACAAAAAATTTAGATGTTAATTTGAAACTCTTAACTTAGAGAGATAAAAATATGTACACAAATCTTGAGTTGAATTCGGATGAGGAATATAATTAGAGAGAAACAAATCTAAACGGAATAAATAAGAGAAAACAGATGATATAGCAGTTGTGAAAACGCAGTTAACCCTTATCCTGCTAACGTGGAGAATATGGTGAGCTCCTAATAACTCCAGCAAATGGAAAATAGGTTTAACTCGGCGTTTAGAGGGTTAATAGTAGATCAATTTCACGATATTATTGGCATTAAATATACAGAAATTTGAGTGGAATTGATTAATTAATTATATATGTGTCACTGAACAACAAACCTTCCTTCACTCTTCAATTTATTTCCAACTGTAGAATCTACTGCCTGGTGCTTTTTTTATTTCATTCCCTGTAGTTGGTACTGGGATGCATCTGGCGGAATCCTTAAACACGTATTAGGGACTTTAACCTGTATACATGTAACACACGCCAACAACCCAAATGGTACGACTTATGGGTTAGCTGAAAGGTTCCAGACTTCACGCTTCTAAATAAACACTTACAATGTCGTCAGCTAGCGTTTAACTATATATTCTGGTGTATTCTGCTGTGACCAGGTGGCGTTTCTTATCCCACTTTCCTGACTTTGTGTGGCAAGGTAGGCTTATGTTATAATACCCGTGTTTCCGTGTGTCTGTGCACCTACATTTAAATTACATGATGGGTTTTCATTAAATACGGTTCTAGCTTCCTCTCTCTAAAACTATCGAATTGATGTAACGCTCGATCTTCTTACCTGTACTCGAGAGATGTTGGGCTCGAATCTCGAGCATGAAACCAACTACCTTAAATGGGGACAAATTCCAGGATTTAGGACTCTATCGATTACAGCACAATTGACTAAAACTTTCCAATATAGCTTTAATCAGTAATTCTACTACATAATGTAATATATTCCATCTACACACAACTATAAATCAGCATAGTGATATTGTATATACTCAGATTACATTAAGGCAACATGTTTCGATCGTAAGACGGTTATCATCAGGCCAATAAAGAACACTTTTTAAGGTACAACAGAGTGAGCACTTAATGGGATCCCACTGAGTGCTCACTGTGTTGTACCTTAAAAAGTGTTCTTTATTGGCCTGATGATGACCGTCTTACGATCGAAACATGTTGCCTTAATGTAATCTGAGTATATACAATATCACTATGCTGATATATATTTGTGTATAGACGGAATATATTACATTATATAATTTTGTTACTACACAACGGGATGGCCTCTGTCAAATAATTCTACTATTCGACGCCTTGTGAGTAATGGCATTGTCTTGACATAAAGCACAATTAAAAATAAGCATTGTTATTAAAAGGCACCTATCATCTGTCATTTTGTATGCGCGTCCGCAAAACAATTGCTAACAGTGACACTTACATATTATGTGTCAGGGTTTTGACTAAAATTGCTCCATCAAACTCAGTTTTTGCTAAAGCCGGACAAATGTAACGGGCACCTTTCATGAAGACCCACATACATTTGTATTGTTCTCAGTACCTTTCCGGTTGATAAAACTTTCAGTTACGAGTTGTAGATAAAGTCAAAACATAATTTCTTGTCATTTGCAAGAAACACTGTAGAACCAGATAGGCTGTAAATAATATGGCGTTACATAGATGTGATTTGCGTGACGGATAATTGGGACGAAAATGCAAAACCGTAATATTTAATACCCATTAATTTATACTTGACTAACTCTGTCTGATGTGGTAAATAAGTTTTGAGGTCAGGCGTAACGACAAATGAGAAACTACACGACTTACATGTCATTATGATCTGATAAGCCGCACTGTATTTATACACGTATAGCAGATCGTGAGAGCGATAAGTCCTTTTCAAGGGATTGTTTCTTCCCTTTTTTGAATGGCAGTCAAATATAAGAATATGGAAGTAAATTCATCATGAGATTAAATGAGTTGAAATAAAATTTCTTTCCAAATTTAGTACTCGTTATTTGTTTAATTCTGTTTCCTGCTAAGTGAAAGTTTGATTAAAAGCGGATATGTGAATACGCCAGACAGCGACGAGTGTACTTGTGTATAATGTCATTGATAACCCGATGTAGCCATGAAGTAAAATGGGAATTACTTCTTGTGGCTTACAATGATCGATTTGATAATGTATGTGTACAGACAAATAGATTATGAATATGTCTAAAACTTTTGTACGAATTAATCTTTCAAGTTAATAACTATAAAATATTTAGATCGGGTGAATTTTTGAGGTTATGACCGATAAATTTAAAAACGACATAGTCAAAGTAGGTACACGTATATAATATATTCTTTGAATAACTATAATAACATATAGTATGAGATCCTAATAATAGTTGCGCACACAAATAAAATATTCTTTAAAGAACTATAATAACAAACACTAGCAGATCCTAATAATAGTTGCTTACACAAATAATACACTCATTAAAGAACTTACTTACTCCATGGTGCAGAGTCCTTCTTGAGAAGCTAACTGGTTTGCAGCTAGTCAAGAAATTCCCCTCATTTCACGGAATATGAAGGCTCATTACCGCACTCACAAGCCTCCGCCACCCGTCCCTATCCTAGGCCAACCCAATCCAGGCCATATACCCACATCCCACCTCCTGGAAATCCATCCTAATATTATCCACCCATCTACGCCTAGGTCTCCCCAGTGGTCTCTTTCCTTCTGGTTTCCCCACCAAGACCCTATAAGCCCCCCTCTCCTCACCCATACGCGCCACATGTCCAGCCCATCTTATTCTTCTAGATTTTATCACCCGCACAATATTGCGTGAGGAGTACAGATCATTTAGCTCCTCGTTATGCAATCTCCTCCATTCCCCCGTTACCTCGTCCCTCCTAGGTCCAAATATCTCATTAAAGAACTATAATAACAAATAGCAGCAGATCCTAATAATAGTTGCTTACGCAAATAAGACACTCATTAAGGAACTACAATAACATACAGTAGCATATCCAAATAATAGTTACATTCAGTACAGTATCGACCCCTGCGAAAAGTAAACACTACGGTGACCACACAGTGGACTAAATGTTGTAACAATATGGAACAGTTTCAGCATGCAAATTTCAAGACGCGACTCAACGTCGTGTTATCCGTACGTTTCTTACCTTGTTAAATTCCTACCAACAGTAATAACAAGGCTGATTTCTTTCGTCGAAGCCTTCGTAGCCCTACTTGTTGGAGGATGTTAGCACTTCCAGTGACAAAAATTTTTGAACACAAGGTATAACCTTCTTAAGATCTCACACCTGAGCTACGAAACGTACAAAATCTGCGAGCCTACTTAACTTTGTTTTTTATGGTAATAATTGTTGATTGAAGGGGGCGCTAGTGACTCTTTAATGTACAGTCTTTATTTTTCATGTGATAACTTGTTTTAATGGAATGCGCAGACTTGATAAGATCATAAACTTGTAATGCAGAGTTTTCCCTGCCAACGTCATGAAGGCGTATAGGGAGCACAGGAATGTAGCTCCACCCATTCTTATCATCTGCATTAGATGGAGGTGTTTCGTTAACTTCACACCCCTGTCGCTTTAACCCCAGGGAAGACCCCTGCTACCCACTGAATCATAAGCTCTTTGGGTCTCAGAGCCAATCTAGACCTTTTCACAGAAGAGAAAAATCTTGCCCTCCGCGGGGTTCGAACTTCGGACTCTCCAGCACCTTATATTTGTAAGCTACAGAACTTATATAAACTTACTTAACTATCGGTTTATGATAATAATCGATGAACCGTTTAGGCTAGGCGTGTGGATTTCTGTGTCGAAGTAGGACATTAGCATGACTGTCTGAAACTGAATACGAAATTTATTCATTTAGCTCCTTAATTACAGACCTAACGGTTGCTTAATGCTTCATTATTACTTACTTACTTACTTACTCCATGGTGCAGAGTCCTTCTTGAAAAGCTAACTGGTTTGCAGCTAGTCAAGAAATTCCCCGCATTTCACGGAACCCGAAGGTTCATTAACGCACTCACTAGCGTCCGCCACCTATCTCTATCCTGGTCCCGCCCAATCCAGTCCATATACCCACATCCTACCTCCTGGAGATCCATCCTAATATTATCCACCCATCTACGCCTAGGTCTCCCCAGTGGTCTCTTTCCCTCCGGCTTCCCCATCAAGACCCTATACACCCCCCTCTCCTCACCCATACGCGCCAAATGCCCAGTCCATCTCATTCTTCTCGATTTTATCACCCGCACAATATTGGGTGAGGAGTACAAATCGTTTAGCTCCTCGTTATGCATTATTATATATTACAAATTTGACGTACGAAACCTTCTTTGTTACTAGTGTAAACATGTGGTCTGCTGAAGTGTATATCTACGTTGTGTAACTTTTCATTTAAAACTTATGAGAGTAACGAACTGAAGCATTCAGAACAAGTAAGCGCCAGGAGTTGCCTGTGTTAGCTGTAGCTGTATTTTGGACGTTGTAAGAAACAGGGAGGCCTACTCGTTACAAGTCCTCCTGGAATCCTGTTTTATGCCCTTCTGACGTAATGCACTTCAGTCCTGTCATGTACCTAATGCTCTATAAATATGCAACACACGGGATCCGGATTCGTCGTTTCAGTTGAGAGATGGAATGCAGAGTGGAAATTTTTTACTCCGCATCTTTAGTGTAAATCTTTATGAAAAGGATAGGTAGGTATCATGGCTTAGGCTACTGAACCAAGCCGTGTAGGTCCTATGTATACGGGTTTACACTGAGGAAGACTGGATAAAGTGAAATTTGATCCATTAAGTGACATCTTTAGAGCCGCAATGGGTCCTCCTTTTATGCACTTCCTGAAAGAAATATGATAACATTTTGTATATACTGGAAGTATTGCAATTCATTCAATGTATTTCTTAACATATATCCACAAAGCTATCTTCATGGACCCTCGAATTACCTGGCCGAACGGAGCAATTGTAGAGGCGTCCCTTCAACAAGTGATATAGGTAACCTCTAATAATGTGTGACGTGGAGGGTTTTGTTTGAATTGCTCGTGGTTTAACGCTAGGTTGTTTGTATTTTGTTAGATATTTGATGCTATTTTCTCTATCAGAAAGGATCTGACCACAATGGGTTAGTGACAAATACATAATGGAGATACAGCTTTATGACTGATAGCATAAAACATCGCTGTAGCTTTTACTAATCACTTAACGATCAATGCAAAAGTAAGAAGGTAAGTTGTTCCTGCGAATAATTAAACACTATGATAAAGCAAAAGATAGAGTCTCTGTGCACGCCATGAAGGCGTATGGAGAAGTGCATGTACAACTCCACTCATACTTAAACGCTGTTACTAGTTGCAAGTAAATTGTCATATTCGAGTTCAGGCCTCTTTACCCCAAATTGTTTAAACACTATGCAAATCGCATTTAAAATATTCCTTGTAAGTCATCAGTTACAAAAGTGGTGACAATGCGAATCTTAGACGGATTTTTAACAGTGAACATGAAAAGGGTAGCATCCGTGTTCAAGAATTAGGGTTTAGGAAAATAAAATAAATAAATAAATAGACAAACAAAGGAGTTATTTATTACTAGAATTATACGCTGTGAAGAAGTTTCAATGCAAACAGACTCTAAACTTTAGTAAATCATTATATTCCAAAGAATAAAAATTGTCTTTGTTCACTGTTTTTCCAGGTTTTAAATATAATTAACTACCCCTGAATTTAAATAAAATAATAGCCCCATAGGCAATAAATTTAGTGACATTATTTGCTGTTAGGGTGATTTTTAAGTCTGAAGTTGGCGATATGTGTAGAAAACGTGCAGGCTACACGAAAGGGTTTTTAATTTTTGGAATACTAATTAACTAGCTAATTTAGTTTCAACGCGTGAATAATAATAGAATGAAAGTTAGGCTAATAGTTTAAAGAAATTGTGGGTTGGATTCAAATGGCTGAACAAAGTGTCACTGACTCAAGGAAGGCCATATATCACAACTTTGTCCATTAATAACTTAAGGTTCACCGGTAAATTTATATATCATCAAATCTAACATTAATAACCTCTTCATTTTACCACACAGCATATTTGTGTGTTTTACATCATTCTTGTAATAAAACCCTGTTTTTCCCCCATTAACTGCATTAACCGTCTTTTTCCTATATTGGACAAGGACTATGTTCCTTGTGGGTTAGGAACTGAATGTTTATATGTAATTCAGATGGACAACAGTCTTCAGAACTTTAAGACACTTGCTTACGAATCGTTCAAACTTTAAGGTGGACTTTAACCTTTTGGCGCCGGAATTATTTTTTTAAATTTTAGCACATCCTGTATATAAAATGTGAATAACACAGGAACCAAATACGTTAGAATTATGAAACAAACTGCATTTTGAAGAGCAAAAAAGGAGAGTATATACCATGTTTAAAATATTCAGTACCTATATTTGTTGAATAAATATATAAAATGCAACTTTAGAGTTTAGAGGTGCCATACGACCACTATAGTTGACATTAGGCGTCAAAAGGTTAAACAAACGAGACGTTGGCGGGATTGTTCTAGCTCAGAAAGGGTCCAGCGCCAGGCTGTTGTCTAATGAACATTAAGTTCGAAACAAAGACGATAACTTTCTTGACTGGTTAAACGACTATCAGTTTTTAAGTACCCTATTTTACTCATTTAATTTTTTCCTATGAATATTATATTCCTCTTCGCGACGCAATTTGAAGTTGGCAGTTCAAATGACAGGCGCACTGCAGTTGTGTCACTGTTTCACCGAACAGCTAAGACAGTATGTGTATAACTGTAGATGACCTTTGACCCGTGGCGCCGTGACTGAGCTGTCCTCTCATGAGTTACGGGCTGGGAATCTCGTCTACGCTCTCTCTGTTGGCTGCACATACACGTACATAGCAGCGACTGGTAAGCCTGCCCTCCCCCCCTCCCAGAATTCTTCTAGACCACCACATTTCAAATAAAACTTACAGATCTACTGAAGATTAACATATGAATCCAAATGCTTTAATGGCAGTTTCTCTGTGGTCTAATTGACTTTGGTTTTTAAACTGTACGTAAATGCGTGGGCCTCATCTCCACTACAATGCAAATACGTTGCAGCATAACACATTGTTATGTTACCTCTCACGTTGCCACGTTGATTACAGTTTTGCCACACTTATCACCACCGCCTCTTTTATTTTCTATAACCCTATGTTTCTCTGTTGTTACTTCTATTTTCACCAAACGTTTATTTTCTGTTTTGTTCCTTCATTATTCCTTTTCGACCCCTTAAACTCATTTAATGTCTAGTCTGTGGCAGGACCTATATATATAGTAAAAAAAAAAATCTGATGTTCACAAAACTCGCGTATTTAACATTATGGTTGGATGTTTACTTTGTTTTTGACTCTCATAAATTTTATATTACCACTAATAATATTAACCTTCAATTTTCTGTCAGGCAGGTAAAGCTTTTCCTGATTTTTAAGCTGCAGATAAAATATAGACCTATTTTGAATTGCCCTGTATGTAAACGTTTACCTTTGAGCAGGAATTTAAACATTTGAGGGCTAAGCAAATTGAATGTACTTTCCTGTCCAGTCCTCCCGAACTGTCGAAGGAGCGTTGCTTTGCTTAAATTTTCAAAGACTTAGCCCGCTGTCCTTCTGGTAAGCATAGGTTTAGAGATGAAGATGAGTATGGAACACTTGTAGAATAATAATGAGAGATAAAGAAGGAAGTGCTCGGAGAAAAGAATGTTCCATTGCCACTATTTCCACCACAAATATCGCATGGGATGACCCATGATTGAACACTGCTTCTGGCGAGAGAATCAGGCGGCTAGCCGGCTGATTCATGGCACGGCCGTAGGGCTGATATCGGTCTGCGCCGCTCGCTCTGAGCACAAAACCCTCCCCAGTCAAAATGAAAGACAATTGTTGAGTGATTTGCTTAATTTCGCACGCCAAGTTAAATTTAATAAAAGATATTCGAGTTTGCGCGGGTTCGATTTCAGATGGTGTCATTGGAATATTTAACTGACGTAATCCTTCCGGCCGCATTATGGTTCTCGGGTAGACTCAGCCCCTAACAGTAAAGAGTACCATGAAAGTCTCCTGGGGGTAAATGTGACTGGTGAATAGAGCTGACAACCTTACCACTTTCATGTGCTGCTGAATGTCATGAAATCTGGGAACCTGAAAGTTCCGTCACCGTATGGGCCTGTATTAGGACAGTACAGGGATTGCCGTACGTTTACATTTAAATTTAAAACTTTGTCGCACATATATTATATGTGAATATTCTATTGGGAATCTTACATCAGTTGACGTTGTGAATAGTCAGAAGAGTATAGAATGGTAAACTCCAGCCTCCCCTTTATCTCTCATTTTAGGTATTCTGCTAATAATTGACATAATTGTATTTCAGTTATAATTTCATGAAATTGAAGTATATTTCTTGAAAAAGAGTGCAAAGTTTTCACTGATTTTTCTCATTAATCAAAAATATTGAACTTTCTGTAAACTAAATTTTAATTTATTACTATATGAACTTCATTTCTGATTAATTACTTAACAGTAATTCTAGTCCTTTTTTTGATTTCATACAAAATAACAGTTCCTTGAAAAATTAAAACTTTCGCTAATAATTGTTTTGCGACCCCCGCAAGGTTTTAAGGATTTTCCAGTAGCCCTTGAACAGTGAATAGTTGTTCATCACTGATTCAAACAGTTAATGGACTTGTAACATAAATCTGTACATTAAATACTGCACTATTTGGAAGTTTATTGCTGAGAAGTTGAAGCTTCGCGAATTTCGGTACTGGATGGAGGTGACTTACAAGTACTCGGGGAAGAAATCTCCGGTATCCATTTGTTAGAGATTGTTGGCCAGGAACATTGCTAAAGAAAAGGAAATCAGTTTCCAGTTGTGTGGTCTGCAGCCTATCGCTTTATTTCAAGGCTGTCATGGCTCATGTTAGCTTGAAGTAACGTCGTTGAGGAAAATGAAGGAGTTACCTGTGATCATTTTGGAATCCAGTGTGGTCTTGATATGGAAAGAGTGCCTTTTAATTGTTGTACTCATAGTACAATACAATTTTTTCGGCAGTTTTGAGATTTTCGAGCGAAATGTGTCTTAAAAATATTTTAAAATTAACCTCTTCAATGGATGATTTTGAAGGATTGTAACCTATGCAAATAAATTGGAAAGCAAGCAAACTAGGGGCATTCCTACTCATTGCCACGAAAAAAAAATCTTCAGCAAAGAAAATTCTGTCATCAAATCCTCATCCTATATTCTTCCAGTAATGAGGCAGACAATGTTTCACACTTATACAATCAAACATTTTAAGTCAGATTTAGGTTTCTCACGGTGGGTATTGTGGGATGTGACGTCTGTTGGTTTGTAGATGCGTAAGACTATTTACCAATATTTTAGAGGACTCCAGGAATCCATCAGTATATACCAGGCCACATTTTGTCTTATTCCAGAAAATGTATATCACAAATATATACTATAAATGTAGAAGTGAAAAGTCAATGATGTCCGTCTGCAAGTTATGACGTCATGTGGTGGAGTAGATGTGTGACATTTGTTCTTAAACTCGACTCGAAGTGATATAGGGAAGTAGCTTCACGTTGCGGCTGCTTTACCTCTAGGGAAGAAGTCAATGACTACGAGGCTGGATGGAACCCACACTCGGTCAAGACGCTTGGAGAAGAGAGAAATCTCCGGAAAGAGTCTTTTCAGATATCCAGAAAGCGAGATTTCCTAAACGGAATGGTAGGAAGAACTCTATTTGGGTTTGATCTATATTACAACATGCCTTATTTAAATATTCAATTTTTTTTGTATTAGAACACACTTTTAGTTAGGTATTAGGGAAAGTTGCAATCATGAAGTTTTCCCAAGCATAAACTATCCATTTAGAAAATTAGCACCTTTTTTTTTTATATATTAAAAGGATTTGCGATTTAAGGAAGTTTGCATTACGAGACTTTTCTAGGAGTAAAGCTGCCACATACACCAAAACGTAGGCATGATTATAATTAGCTTGCCTTTTATTTCAGTTGGGACTTTTGTACCAAAAAACGATTTAAATTCCTGAATAATTCTAAACTTCCCTAAGAAACAGCTTCTTTGCTCGGGGGATACAAAGAGTGATTCTTTTTTGCTGCATTTCCTTATTGTTTATATCACCACGTGTGCAGGAGACTGTAACACTATCTTGTGGCACTCATCTTTTTTCTGTTGCTTGGAAAGGCTGTGTGTCCTTTATCATGGCCCTCCTTAGCACCGGTCCTCCTTCGCCATAGCTACTGGGTTTCTCCCTCCACTCCCTCCATTTACTAACTCATATTTCACCTCAGACTCTTGTATAGACGGTTTACTTTTTGCTGGGCTTCGTGGAGACCATAGAGATATGAGAGACTGCTGTGCAGATTTTACCTCGTCCGCTTAACGAGTTTGCCTAGCAAATAATTATCGTGTTTGTGTGCGTGCCTGTTTAGTACAGGGCAAATGAACAAGAACAGTCATATAATTAATGTAAGTTTGTCCATGGCCTTGGTTGCTCAAAGCCTGTCACGTGATCGCGATGGCGAAGGGAGCGAAAACCTTTTTTACTTCTACTGGCTTGTAAGGAAAGGTATTGGCTTCAAATTAGTTCTATCACTCGTATAAAAAACATTGCCTTCGTATAAGTACTGTATGATATATTTTAGGTCATTTGTATAATATTACAATTTGGTTTAAGGAATTGGGGCGTGTGGGCGGTCTGCATGCGTGTGGGATTCACTGACGGGGTTTTGTGAATATTGCAATGAACGTCCAGTTTTTATCTGTGACATGGAATTTTTTGACCTGTTGATGTACTGCCAACTTATCAAGAAGGATTTTGTGCCATCAGGTTAAATAATTAATTTTCAATTAAGAATGGTACACTTGTTTCTATAATGTGCTATTACAAGATATATATTTGGTTAGTTGTTCGAAAGCCCAGGGATAACTATATTCACCGAATGCTGTAAGGTTTATGTCACGGCGGTTTGATCACACGTTGGATTTATGTGATGAATTTTATCGTACAGTCAGTATTGGATATTTCCTAAAACATGGCGCATATTATTAATGGGTAATTTAATTCCTTGCAACAGCAGGAAATATATGCTCTACAAAGTGTCCAGACCAGCTCTGGAGCCCTAGCAACCTCCCGTTCAGAGTGTATCGGCCATTCTTTCCCTGGGCAAAACAGCTGAACCATGAAGTTGACAGCTTACTCCATCTATTGCAGAGTTTAAGGGTGAGTGGAGACAGACATACTTGTTTCTGCTCCAACTTTGCGTCTAATGACTGCGGAGAGAGACATCTTTTACGAAAAAAAAATTAAGATAAATCTACAATTTTTAACTTAGACATGGTAAAGTAGAGGTAAAATGCACCCTTGTACATGCACTGAGGCTCTGTACAGGCCGTACGGCCCATAGGGGGAGTAGAGGTATAGCTCTACTCTTTCTTGACCACGGCACTAGAAGGGGTGAGGGGATAGCGTCACGCCCCAGTCGCTCTTTACCCCCGGGAAAGACCCGGTACCCATTGTAGAAGAGGCTGGGAACGTAGACATGCATCGTTCGATATTAACGCAAAAACTTCAGTAGTTTCGGAGAAAAATACCTTTATTTTGCCTTCGTTTTTATATTCACTGCAAGTAACAAATATGTGAGGAAATAAAATTCAAGTAACAATTTCGTTCAACCTGTTTGTAATTACCACCGTATATTAGGTCTTATTTGCAGAATGGATAAACTTGAGTCTTTTTTAGTTTGACATTCCTATGGCAGTCATATTTTCTATTCTTAATTGCTGTTTCATGGAGTGTAGATATGTTACATTTGACAATGTGAAAGCTAAATTGTTTACGGTGAATGGAAGTGAATATTAAATTCTATTAGATTTGCTACCGAATAAGATTATATTCATTTCATAAAGCGCCGTTGTCTATTTGCATATACGATCATATATAATACAAAGTCATGTCAAGATCTCTGCTGGAGATGAAATTATTTTAAGACAAACATTACATCTGGTGTCATAGTCCCGCTGAGCATTTTCTGTTTACCTGCATGATGTGCGAGTTGCATGCACTGGTGGCCGTGAAGAGCCACGTGCTAGTTTAGTGTACAGAAGTCGAAGAGAGAAATAGCTTAAAACTTGTAGAACTGGATGTTAGCGTGATGTTGTTTCAGGGGGTTTCCTTTACTATGCTAAGAATCAGACGTGGTGGCGGGCAACAGTTTCGCTGAGGAACTCTTTATTACGTGGTGAGAGCTAGACAATTGAACGTAAATTACTCTTTCCAACCGTATCGTGAATTTCTTTCTCCAGAGAGCACCTAAACATTTTCAAATACGAGATTGTTTTTTATTATAAAAACTCAGTCTATACCTCACAGAGAACATAATTTTTCTCCTAAAGAGCAAATTTTTAATTTTATTTGCGAGTGTAATCCCTTTTTATTCTGTGAATAACAGAGGACAGATACACGTACGGGCAAAATGCAAAGTTATCAGCTGTTGTACTTCCTGTAAAGAAAAAATGATTATTTTTGAGATCTGCATTATTTGTAGGTCTGTGTCCCCCATTTCAACTTTTCAGCCAATGATTAATAACAAAGCGGCCGGGCAAGTTTTTGAGCGGGCTGGAGGGGGGGCCTAGCGCCGCTTATATTTAGGTGCTAAAATATTGTGTAAAACGTCTTAAAATATATGCGTTCGTCAAGGTAAGCGCTGTTTTTAAATTAGCAAATACAAACGTAGCAGCAGAGCAGATCTTTGAAGTTCTATCCGAAAAATGTAACAGGTAGGCTCAACAGACCTCCTACTGGTACGTGGTGATATTCCTCAAAAACAAACGAAGAGTAGTAATAGTATTAGGCACATAGATACACAAATCTAAGCTTGGAAAGTATGTTTAGAGTTACTCTTTGAATTCCTTCTTTATTATTAAAATGAGTGGCACACATATTTACCACTTTGCTCTACAAAACTTACGATAAAGAACCACATTCTAAGGAAGCGACAATAAGCCTGAAATCAGAAAAATGCAAGTCAATAACTTACGTAGCAAAAGAAATACATGATTTTTATGAAGACGAACGTACTAATATTATGGTCTTCTGGGTTGTGACAAGGTGTAACTCGGTATTAGGCGGATCGAAACGCTTGAGGAAGACATTGGCACAAACCTCAGAGATTATACGGCTTCATAAATGAGAAAGCCAAATTATAACTGTGGTTACTTAAAAATCATCTATGGATACACCTTACAATAATCAGGCGAAATTCTTACAAAATATATGGCGGGTTGTGCGGGGACTGAGCATTGGTTTGTGTAATCTGAGGGTACTTGTTGCTACGGCTGACATTAAAAAAAACGGTAGTACCTCCGCGTCACGCATCAGAATTTCACAGCTCTTGCTGTTGTATTCGAATATCCAGTAAGAACGATTTTCATGATAATTTTTGTTTCTTGACGTTTTTAACAAATTCTAAGTTTCTAGCCAGTTGTTTGGCTACTATCACAGCTTCTGAAATAAATAGGCTTTGCTTAAAAAACTACTAAAACTTCCGACAATTCTAGAACATTAGAAGACTTGCTGACGTGTTATTTACTTGTGCAATTAATGTTATGGCAGTATCGAACTTTTGTTTCTAGCCAACCGTGAAAGAAATAAGTTCAAACTATGTAATATATTGGCTGTGCGGCGCCAAGTTATTACGGCCGTTGCGTGAAGCAGTTTTTGCAGATATATATATATATATATACCTTTTATGTTGGATTTGACACTAGGGAAATTATGGTGGGAAGAATCCCTTTCGAGTCTCAGCTAGGCTGAGACTCGAAAGGGCTATTTCTTCAATGTAATTTCTCAAACTCTCAATGAGAATTCCGGGATCGTGTTTCGAATTAGGACACAGACGTCTTGTATCAAATTGCTACATACTGTTCTACCACAAAAATCCAACTTTCTTGAAAACTGGCACAGTGATATTCACAATTTAATTAGAGGCTTAAATAAATTTATACCTGTAATTTCCTTACTTCTTGACCGATTTTGGTGAATATCGGTACAGTAAATCTTCCCACAATTCTGTTCGTCAGTTGCTTGTTTCGTGGGAAAAGGTACAGTCAAAGACACAGTTTATTCGTACTTATGGAGTATGGTACATTTCGCAATATGTTCTACATTTGTCATCCGATTTGGAAAAAAAATGGTACAAGAGGTATACATAAACATTTCTTGAGTGACTGTGAACAGTGAAATTCGGCGTAAATGTATTAACAGTCACACGTGTGACAGAACAGCATATGGAACTTTGAAAGTCAAAAACTGCTTGTTAAATCCCGTGTACTGCGTCACGGATTGCATAATTTGCAGTACTGAAATCTTCACTCGTCTGGAATGTTACTCAGCCTAGATTGGTAGTCTTCGACGTTTCGGGACAAGCTATCGGTCCTCCTATACCGTAGGATAAATATTTGGTAGTCTTTCCTTGGAGAGAAAACGAAGCCAAAGAGTGAATCTGACACTTCGTCTCCATCTTAGCTGAGTATAGTAGTAAATGTATCCGATTTCACTGAACGATGGTAGCCCACCTCTTTACCCTCTTACATCCACAGACGTGTACAGGGTTCCAGTGCCCTCTACAGCGGTGTGTCATTTGGCAACATATGGCCAGAAACAGTACGGTCTGTTGGCAGGTACTCTGTGGCAATGCAGTTCATGCGGGCGGTTCGCCCAACGAGCCTGTAATTAACAGTAGTTGTGTGACGTCAGCTTCATGTGATGGATATGCTTGTACACGCAGTAGGCGGACGGACAGACGGACATAGCGATTATATTGATCCAGATAGTGTATGCTCCATGGAGCTGATACGCCAATCTGCGGCTTGTTAAACAATTTCACCCCTCGTTTACTGCAGACCATCTTGGAGCCTTCCGTATCCTGTATATTAGCCGTTTACAACGAAGCTGAAAACGAGACGATATAGCGCACTCGTCACAGATGTGCTATAGGTTTGAGCATCGGAGTTCAACTCCCGCCGTGATCAATAATATGTCTGTACGTCACCATGTTTAACCCTTTAAACGCCGAATTAAATCCCATATGCCATTTGCTGGCATTATTGGGAGCTCACCATATTCTCCACGTTAGCAGGATAAGGGTTAAATTGGCCCTCTGGCCCAATCAGCCTTCCGTCCAGCGTCTATCGGCGATCTTTCACAAGGCTAAAGCATCCGGAGTGTGAAGTGTGTGTATGTGATTATGTTGGATTTTGCTTCAACCCAGGAAGTGCAATATTTTCATTCACCCCTGTACTTAGTAAATGCTTACAAATTCTATCGACAAGAGGCATAGCACTATACTATGTGCTCTGTTCTTAGACTCCACAAATGAGAGATCGGATTATTAAGAATTAAATGACCCGAAGAAGAAGGCAGTCCTCCCAAGAAAGCAAAGATTTATAAGGCTGTTCGGTTTGGTGAATTTTTACCAACATTGCAGAGGAACTTCCAGCATCCGTAGGCCTGTATGATGTGATATGATACGATATTTATTTACTGCAATTGGGTTTCCATCCGGTGGCAGTGGTCTGTAAACTTACACAAATATAGGAAAGGGTCAGTGCAGAGGTCTCGTAAAGGCAAAATAGAAGAATCTTCGCTATACTTTTGAAAACCAAACAATTTATTCAAAGAAAGCCGTTGTCGTTGTTACTGTTATACGAAGACAGAGACTATCTTATGTGGGCTTCAGTATTCATAGCCTCTTGTTGATTACAAATTGTATATTTCATGTGATATAATTTTGTCGAAGGATTAGCTTTTATATTTATGCTTCTAAGGCACACTTCCCCAACAGCTTGTGATAGCTATCGACTGACAATGCCGAATTTCATCACATTCCTTTCATTAGTTTCGGAAATAAACCCCGCATCCCGAAGAACAGATATCTTATAGGAATTACATTTCTGTTGTACTTTCTTCTGTACGCCCTTTGCACAAAATACAGAAAGAGATTATTTTCTCTGAGAAGATTATTAATTTATTAGTAGAGTTTCCACACGCGTTTCACCAACTAAAATCCATTTAAATAACATATTCCACACCCAACCTCTCTTCTTACATCTCCCTTTTCAAGTACCATTTCCCTTTCCGTTCATCCCGCAAAATCCCTCTGATCTTTGAAAAGCAATTCGTATCCCTGCTTCAAGCCATGTAGTTGCCTTCGTCAAAACCAAGGCCACTACTGAACCTCACAAAGGTTCTGTGAAGTTGTTACTGTTGTTTGACTGTCTAAAACAAGGCATACGGAATGTTCAGTGTACACAAAGATGACAGAATAGGGGGGATAAAACAAAAAATAAATATCCATTTGTTTCGGGTGATGTCAAATCCAGATGTTTGATCCAAAGCACGTATCTGTTTTGGACCAAACTTTGCAAAACGCTGCCACAATTTCGACCCCATCTCCGGTTTACAGGTTTCTCCGTGCTAGGCCTACAGTGTGCACAAATATATAGCCAGTGTTGTGGCTGCCAACAGACTCTGAGGAGCGGAAAAACTCTCAGCAAGCTGGCCAAGACATTCTCCAGTGTTTCTGGAGACATTTTATTCCAACTGGTATATTTTAAGCATAATCATTTATACAGTATCCTCCCACCTATGCTTAGGTATATTAACTAACTAAATATAGGCCTAAACATATTGCGCAAGGACTCTCTTGAAATACTGAAAGTTACCAAGTCGGTAAAGAATTTTACAGCATTTATGGTATCCAGAGACAGAATTAAAGAAATTTCGTAATGAGTAGTGTCATAACTTTTAATCTATTACAATTAGGTGGGTGGTGTGTGCAGAATTATGTAAGGAACATTCTTAGACATGTATATATTACTTCAGGAACTTAATTAGATTGGACGATAATATTAGGATGAATCTTAGAAAGAAATATGGCGTGACAGTGTGAACTGGATTCACTGGAAGTCCTAGCTCTACTTTCCCGAGATCGAATCCTGACGATTTTTAAATGTCTCAGAATACTACGACCAGTACCTTCCACAATGTTTCTAATTTACTATCTGCTTATCAGTCTATAACGATGCTATATAGTTTGAGCTGCCAACTGCTTGTTGTATAAACCACAAATTATGTAGAAATAAGTACCATGAGCTTTGATGGTTCCGCGTACGACTTTTAGCTCGTGACTGTGTTCATGCCGATTTGCAAACTGCTTTTAGCCTTAGGCTTATGAAATACTTTGTAACAGGCAAAGAGACTTTCCTGACATTCCACTCTTATTTTCGTTTTCTTTTCTTTTTACCGACTGACATTTTGTGTTTAATATTTCTACTTGTTTTACTTCGAGACAAGTGAGTTACGATGCTTGTATGTCTGTTGTATATCGACCTGACTAATTAATTTTCTGTCCGTTACATAAATTTTAAAACATAAATCCGTAATCTGAATGATTATCTGTACTGAAGCCATACCGTTGTTTTTATTACTAAACAAACCGAACTTTTTCAGTCTAACACAACACAGGTTTATTTTAATTCAGTTTATTGCCCTTACCTGTCGCTGGTTCGATCCCAGCTAGTGTCATTGGAATTTTTCTTTGACATAAAATCCTTCTGATCGCACTATGGTCCTGGGCTCGACCCAGCCTCTAACAGAAATGAGTTCCAGGAGCATTTCCTGGCGGTAAGGGCGGCCGGAGCGTAAGGCTGACAACCTTACCACCATCCTGTACCGTTGTCATGATATCTGGGAACTTTAACTTTCTGGAACACTCTGGGCCACTCCAGACCTGTAACGGGACTGCTTTACCGTTACCTTTTACCCTTACCTGTGTTACATGTTTCGGTCTGTACTGAGGCCATCTTCAGGGAGGTCAGTACAAAAACCCGTATAAAGGAAAAAACTTTATTTGATTTTTTGTTTGCTTAAAAATATTGATTTTTACTTTAAACAAACACATTTAGTAATAATTACTATTGTAGTGGATTATTGTACTCTGCAGCAGGACACCAATAGATTACATTTTTAATTCAGTCTCTGTGCCGGCCCCAATAGCCGCGCGGTCTAAGGCGTAGGTTTGCGGCCCCGCTCGCCTGCTGAGATTGTGGGTTCCAATCCCACGGGGGCATGGATGGATGTCTGTCTGTTGTGATTGTTGTGTGTTGTAAGGTAGAGGTCTCTGCGAAGAGCTGATCACTCGTCCAGAGGAGCCCCACCGACTGTGATGCGTCGTTATATGTGATTTAGAAATCTCGTGAATGAGGAGGCCATGGCCCACTGGAGACTGTTGCACCTGGAGAAAAAAATGATACCTGTGACTGTGTTACCATTCTGTTGGGTTGCTTTAGTGACACTGTGTTAACTACAGTGGATAATCAGCATCGAGTTCTGTGGTGGATCTATCAAAATAGGAGTACAGAGAAACATATAAGATCTTTTTTGTAATTTATACTGTTCCCCCATAAATGAGGCTTTAAATTTACCTATTGCAGCGATGATTACTGTGTCCACAGAATTAGTGCAGACTGTAAGCTTAAATTGAAATTGTCTATGACACACATATTTTGGTGTTCTTACTAAAAAAAACAGAATTACATTCTTTAGTAAGCCTAAAATCTTCAGGAAGCCTAAGTACTCCGGTCGTTTAGCCTGTTTCCTTAAGGCCAGTTTTACGATGCACTGAAGGTCAACCTATGTGTGATCACTTGGGTCACGGCTGTGTTTATGACACGCTCAGAAATCGATATTATGCTGGAAACACAAAGTTACAAACTGGCCAGCAGGAGACAACGTTCACAGGGTTGTCCATAACGTTATCTAAAGATAGATACGCGTTATGTAACTACACCAAAGACAAAGACATTTGACTTTATTTCGAGGTTATGCCTGGCACGAATTAAATTATTCTTCCACTTTGGTTTCAATTCTACACAATATTGAATATGCTTCGAATTGTTAAGTAATTAATTTAAGAAATTTTAAGTTAAATTGATATTAATAGAAAAGGCTCTTATTCTTACGTTATTTTTAAACTATGTAAGTGACGAAATCATATTTATTATGATC
>Ga0131853_10005522_pt1 | contig 22818 bp, 10 predicted proteins | sample TergutLab28metaG_FD_92764 | JGI IMG/M metagenome (GOLD analysis project Ga0131853, IMG submission 92764) | Labiotermes labralis P1 segment gut microbial communities from Petit-Saut dam, French Guiana - Lab288 P1 (version 2) (version 2) | ecosystem: Host-associated > Arthropoda: Insects >...
CCCAGAGTCTACCCCTAGGTCTTGCAAAAGGTTGGTTCCCTTCTTGTTTACCACCTAAACCCCCCCATGCCCCCCCCCCCCCCCATGCAAGATGCATGCCCACCCATCTCAGCCTCCTCACAGACTTAATCATCCTCCCACACATAAAGCAAAATCTTTACTGCATTTACACTGTACGCAAAATACATGGGTTATTCTTTCAATGTAGTGTTCCACTGTTAACACTACGTCAAAGCTTATATCAAATTATTTTACAATTCGTTTATAATATACATGGTTTGTATTTAGTGTGTCGACAGTTGCTAATAAAAACTGTCTACATTAACTCTGAACAATAATAATGAATTGGATTTCAAGTGAAACATCACTAATATGTACCAGGATTTTTTTCACTGTCACTGAACACAAATATTCACATTTTGAAAGCAGTTTGCTACCTGCATGGAGCAGACTGCTTTTGATATGCTATGAGAGTTTGTGTTTAGTAATAATGGAAAAAGTCCTGGTACATATTAGCGATGTTTCACATGTTAAATGAACTACTGCCAAAAGATTATATGGTACAACTGGATTTCAGCATACCAAAAGGACACCTAACAACAAAGGGAGTAATGAATTGGTACAATATTTAATGTGGGAATGACCGGTTGTTTAGTGCCTTTCTAGTATATGAAAGCTGCAGCTAATACAGCACCAACATACAGGTAAATAGATGTGAGCAGGAGTCAGACGAAATGAACGCAGGCAGTTCTGACAGTGAGGCCAGCATCTCAGACGGTGGCACTGACAACAGCACATCAGGCTCTGAGGCCAAGTCTGAAGGAAAGAGAGGTGCAGATGGAGACTACAAGAAGACAGAACTCATTATGCCATGGCACATTCAGGACTCAGCCCTGAAGCAGAAGGGGGAGAGACAGAGGAGCCTCATCACAGTACTGGACACTCAGAATATGGCCAATTCAACAGCAGACAAAGGTATGAACTGCAAAATCCAATCCAACACATGTATCAGTACACTGCTTGCAAGTGAGCAGTGACCAAACATATAATACTTTGTATCATTCCTGATTCTCTCAAACATTCACAACACAAGAGGCAGCACATTTTCACAACAGAAACAGATCTGGAAACAAGGAATTTTAAATCTGCCAGTATTACAAGGCTGGTACCAACATTAAAACTTGGTGGTAACAGTTTACTGTCTCAGAATAGGACGTAATGAGTTAGTGAATTGGTGGAACAAAGCCAAAGTACTAGCACGAAATTTCACACTGTAATCATTTTGATCACCACATGGACCAACATGGGACTGGGACTTCCACAAAGCACACAGTTCTATTTTGTGTCCAGTTAGTTTATGAAATTTGTATGGAGTACAGCTTTGATAAACAGATGAATAATTAGACTTTATCATCAGATGGCTTCTTTTACATGCATCTCACTTCGTAAATAGCTACTCACATGCATTATGTTGATGACAATTTTCAAAACTGCGTTGCGTTTTTGTCTATTATGAAACATCAATTATAGTTACAGCTGATCTTTTCTTATGTTCACAGAAGCAGGGAAGGACAATCTGAATGGGACAGTAAACCAGACAGACTCAACAAATTATGTCACACAACAATGCAGTCTTTCTGGAGATGAGGACAAGATGAAGTCACATCAGCAAAGAGCAGAAAACAAAATAAGTATGAAATGTTCTGTGGAAAATGCAACTCATGACAAGGAAGGCAGAGAAGTTCATGTAAGTGCAGTAGAAACTTACCCCATAACACCAAATACATATAAACATCAAGCAGCTGATGTGACCTCAGATATTAATAATAGAAGTCCAGCAAGTAAATGCATCCCAAATACAGAAATCATGCGGCTCCAAAACACTATGATTTACAACAGGCAGAATGAAAAGCAGGTTCTGGATTGCTCTGGTGAAGATGGAGCACAGTGTAGAAAAAGTACAGCACTCCAAGAGCACCAGGAAGATCGCAAAGAAACGAACAAAGATAACAAAAGGAGGCTGCTGGACAATTCCTCTGAAAAACAGGTGGCACAAGGAACAGAAAAGACAGAAGTCCAAAAATTTGACGACAACAGACGGAGCGACAAAGACAGCAAAATGACCCTTCCAGAAAATTCCTCCAGTAGACAGAAGACAAACATCCTAGAACTTGAAGATGCTTACAGAGAGAACAACAATAATGATACGAGACTTCTGAGCAATTCCCCTAAAACACATGAGGTACAAGGTACAGAAATGATGGAACTATGGAAACTTGGGTACAATCATAATGAAAGCAACAAAGATTATGACACTTGGCCTCTGAAAGACGCCTCTGTAAAGGTGCAAGGCAGAGGAATAATGCAAGTCCAGGAACTTGGGTATGATTATAAAGCTAACAGCAAAGGCAATTTAGTGAGGCTTGTGGATGACTTTGCTGAAAAATGTCAGGCACATTGCAGAGAAACAATGAAAGCCCAGGAACTTGGGGCAGCCTATAAAGAGATTGAACTGCAGGGTGATGACAAGCATGTAAGCAGCTCAGCAACTGTAACAAAAATCAGTTCAGCTGGGAAAGAGATGGTCAGAACCATGCAGGAGGTTAATGTGTTTAGAAGTGAAGGCCAACTCAGGTATGAGGCTACGGATCAAAATGAAGAGTATGCCAAACAGAAGAGGCCAACGCTAGAGACAAATTGTAATAATGGAGAGCAGGTAGAAAAAGCAACTACAGAGGAAGTAAACAGAGATAAAAAAGAATATGTGGTAATGGAACACAAAGAAACTCAAAACATGGTGAAAAAAACTGAAATATCACTTCATGCTCCAAACAAGGAACAAGCAAGTGCTGTACAAATACAAAGATACATCAACTCTTCCTTGGAGATGCAAATCATAAATCAGGACAAATAATGTTACCCCCAAAACAATGTTATGTGTAGAAACTTTAACTCTCATCCAAATGTTAGTTGGAATCCAAACATTGAGGCATTAGCAAAAGATTATGGCCTGCATGCTATATCGTAAAAACCAGTAAGTATATTGTCTCAAGATGATGCAAGATAGCCTATCCACCAAGGATTCAGGATTTTATGTGGCATTCATAAAATTAAGCCATTCATACTTAGATGAAAATACTGCATCAGTTTCTTCTATATTGAATGTTCACGCATCTCATGCCTTACATGTAACTGGCAAATAATAAAAAGGTAATAAATTTAAAGAAATTACTTTGTTTGAATATGTATTGTGCAGAACCAGGAATTTTAAATCCACTGGTCATATAGGAAAACAGCCATATTTAAACCAGGGGGCTTTGGTATTGAAAAAATTCAGTGCTGCGCCATCTTGGGTACATACATTGTGTTACAACACATGGCCAATTACGGTTCATGCAAATGGCACAGGATACAACACAAAGAGGACTTCGCCACACGATATATTGTTCTGTATTAATGTTATGGATGCAGCCTGTCAACTACAACGGCAGGAAGGGCAGAACAGACTGTGGAATAGCCATTTAATTTCTTTGGAAAATTCTCAATGTGAAATGGTTACTTCTGCAGACTTTTGGATACCACAAATAACGAAGTCAAATTTAACACTTTCACTGTCAGTTTTATCATTTACAGCTTATATTCCCATGCTAGGTTCCTGAAGAACATTAAAGAAAGTGTTTTATTTTATCCTTCTGTGTTCATATCACAAGTATCTGCAACACACTTGCTGTGCTCTCACAGGTTACTGTGGTGATTGGGGATTTACCATAGACATCCTCAATTGTCATCTGATACTATACATTATAATAGACAAACAACAACATTAACCTTCCAACTTGTACTTCACATTATCAGTACTGTACCATCTGTTGAAACAACAGCCGAAAATGTACTTTAAAAAAGCTAAAACCAAATGCAGCTATATTCTTTCTGATCCAGGAAACGTACACCAGCAGCACAGTAACATCGACAGAGCTTACCCTGAGATAACCTATTATTATTCTCCTTTCATATGCACGGTCTACCTGCTTTGTGTTATTGTGGCTTTCTGAGTTTATGTACATTCCATTTTAGCTTACACTGCAGTCACCACCATCAGGTGCCTCCAATCTATACCAAATCACTTACAAATGCAATGCAGCTAAAACTGGAAAGTCAAAATGAAGCATATCTTATTGCTCCTGATTATTGCCTGTCTATACAATGTGGTACTCTGCTACTTTCACTGGTTAAGATGATAGCCACAGAAGACTGAACAGATTAATGTGGGCTCTACAGCAAAGTTCAGGCCTGGTGTTTTCCTGTATTCACAGTTTAAGAGATAGATTTAAATATCAACTGTATCTCCCAATGGCCTGAATTCTTCTGGTTTAGCATGAATATTTATACTGCTACCAAGCAAACACACACAGACCAGCATGACATGCTAGGCCACTCGCCAGCACATTTTACAGACCAGTATATGATCTTGTAGGGCAACAGACGTTAACATAAGCTCATAACTGAGGTGCAAGCCCAATATTCACTCACATGCATGAAATTCTGACTTGGGCAATGGTGAGGGGAGGGAAAGGATTGAGTTTAATCTGTAAAAAATGTGGATGAACACCAGACCTTTAGCACAGAAGTCAAATGTCATATAGTTAGACTACCAAAACCCTGCAATATGTTTCACACATTCAGGCATTGATTACAGGGAGTTCAATAAAAAACCAAACCCAGACCCACAGCAAGCTCAACAGCCTTAAATTTCCACATAAACCACTAACATATACAGGCAGGTCTTGTTTTATGCAATTTCACTTTAATGCAACTTGAAATTTAAATCACTTTTCACATTTTCGTCTTAACGTGATTTGGCATAAATGGCTCCACTGATCTTCTGTAGGAGGATAGCAGAAAGTAACGTCACTGCATACCATAGGCCATGTGCATGGACTGATCATAGTGGTGACAACCACGCAGTTCATTTAGTTTCCTCTTCAACAGCATCAGCTCTTGTTACCTACATGAGTGACAGACATCTATATCACCTAAGAACAAACCAAGTGATAAATCTGCAAAAGGCCATCTGATTTGAAGATGGTGAATGAACTGTTGACACATGCCATAATGACAGACTTGGGGACAGTAGCAAACATATGATTCATGATAATGCTTACAAAATTATGTAAAGTGCTAAGTGTTTAGATAACATTCAATGCCAGCAATCTGATACAGGAAGTGTTTTGTTGTGTAACAAGAATACCACAGTCCTCTCAGAATGAACTGTATGAAAACTATGGATGCGAGTCTTACATTTTTACTGCATTAGAAATAACTATATTGTACAGATTTGTGTGTACTGTATCAGAATGTATATATACTGTATGTACAGTACATACTCTACAGGTCTGTACGTTCACTAGTGGTACAGTCATACACAATACAGGGTGGGGCTGTCAATTCCCTAACATGCCTCCAAGAAATACACTGTTTTAAATGGGAATTTTGTGTTCAAATGGCATGATGATTTTCAGGAACATAACACTGGCATAAAACAAGACCTGCATGTACAACATAACTTACCACATGTAAGAGTACATGCTGGAAACTACCTCTGTCACCTCTCAGACATGCTTGATTTCAAAGGAACTGAAAAACCAGGTCACCATATTCTAAATTTCTGACATTTTTCATACAGTATCTTCCTTATATAGGTTTCTACAATTTAAGTCCTCTGTATTAAACTGTAAAGCACACTCATGATATACAAATGTATTACAGACAGGAGGTTACACTGACTTTGTGACAAAATGTGATGCACTGTATCTTAGGCACAATGATGGGAATGATGGGACTTGTGGGGTGTGTGTGTGTGTGCGCGCGCGCATGCGCCACACAGTTGTTGATAACTTGCCACAGAGTTATCAGCAATTTCTGGATATAAAATTCAAATAGTATTTAAAGATCTGTTCACCAGATGTCAAGCATTGCTGAAAGCTGTAAAAGGTCATTTCCAGCACCCACTCTAACATGCTGCAACTTACATATTATATACATAATACCAGGAAATGTAAAGCTATTGTGCTTGCTGGGCATGGGGTTTCAGTTTTCAATTGAAACTCCCTGTATGTTAGTGAGAACAAAATAGTTTATCATGACATTCAAATTTAAAGTTGCAATAGAAAGCCAGTCCAAGGTTTTAGATAGGCTATGACTACTTGCAACCTTAACTACAAGATCTGTTCTTCAGCCACTGTACACAGACAGTCATGAGCAGCATACAGTATCAAGTAACACACACGCATATTGTCAGTCGATATTTTAAAGACAAAGAGCTTTATTTGGACAAGTGAGATAGTTTACTTACAAGACAAATCACAAAACACGACTTCAATAAGCTACAGCAGCAATTGCTTTTAAATGATACAAAAAAAAATGTCACTACTACAATATGCAAAAATCTCCCACAACACACGTATCCATGTAGTTCCCTCCACAGCAGTCACTACCTTTGTCTTCTAATAGAGAAATTAAATATTACATTCCAAGTTGACATCTAAATGAAGTTCATGTATTTATACCATGGGGGCTGGTCCCAGATCAGGGGTAGGGGCAACACACAATAATGATTCTGGGGCACAGCCTCACACGGCATCATTAGAAAATATATATATTATTTATAAAACATAATTCAGCTGTCTGTCTGCAAAACAAAGAATCATCTGTTGTGTTTGGTTTTGGCCACAGAAGCTAAATCTACAGATACTTTTGTCAACCTTGGTGAAAAGACAAAATCAAAGTGCACAAGTCTCTTGGGTTAAAAGCAAAACCACTCAGTCTACTTCCAATCCAAGAAGCAGATTTTTCAGGTTTTGGGTGAATACAGGAGAAATATGTTTCCCCTATACACTTAGGTATCATGACATGTAGTTCTGGTTTCATGCCAACCCTTCTTCAGGTAGACACGTCATGCACGTAGAACAGCCCTGAGCCCTTGTAACCAGACAACAAGCGATGGAAAACTGACCAAGATACTGACTGGTCTATGTGCAAACGCATGAGAGCTGTCGCCCAGAAACCTGACAGAAGCAGGTCAGACTGGATACTCCAAGCTGCTGAGCCCTCAGTCGCATTGTTCAGATACACATGTATACACATTCATACACGCTGGCTCTGCAGCTTGGCACTGGCAATTACACAATAAAAACCACTCTTCATATACAGGATTGATTGTTAAGTAATTCATACTTGTTTCACAAAGAATATATCGATATAAAAAAATGATTTACAGGGTTTGGTTTGCATATAATATTGATATTTCTGTTTTAAATTCCATTCACACAAACAAGCTAGTGATTTCCTGTGATTGCAACTCACACGCTCCACTGAGTTGTTGGTAATTTCTCTTTGCTTTGATTACAGCACAGGGAGCCTGGCTGCAAAATACTGTACTCAGCTAGGCCTGTGAGATCAACAGCATACAGCCAAGTCACCAGTATCTCAAGCAACATAACAAAAATGAAAATGCAATAGTGGCTAGAGATTTTGCCAGATTGGTTGTTTTATGAGTATGTGAATTATAAAATACAACTGCACCACTCTTTCTCAGAAAAAAATTATGGTTAAAAAGACACTCAGCTTTCTCAACACTCATACCAACACTCTTCTTTTACAAACATTTAGAAAATACTGTGTATGATGACAATATGCACACACACCCCTACTCTAGTCTACTGGAGGGGGACTACAGGGTGACCTCGCTGTATTAAAACGGGTATGGGAGCGATGGGCCTTCAAAACCCTTAAATTTATACATTCAAAAGCTGATTATGAAGGTTGATACTCCAATTTCCTCAGTTCCATTTCTGTTACCCGGAATGCAGGCAGGACAAGTGAGGGTTTTTATTTTCTCTACCACGTTTCATAATTATAATGACATATACTTTCACCTTCATTTAAAGCAGGGATATGAGGTCCTGACTTCATCATTTCCTCATAAGCGGGTGTTTGATATTATGCTTTGAAAAAATTTACACAACTAACAAGGTAATTTCCACTTCATAGTTTTCATTTGTTCAACCACATTATAAGAATTTCACATTCAAAATGAAAAATCAACATTACCCAATGTCAACTTTGGGTAAGGTTCATGGCCAGCGAGGTGCTGATGTGTCATGTACACATCTACCACAACTACATACCCCCAGTCATATGTGGAACCCTAGTTGGAAAAGGTCCAAGAATAATTAAAAATCTAGCATGACATCCAACTTTAGTTTTGGCTGTTATGGAAATGACTCAAAGCATAAGAAAGTACCGCTATCCCGCAATGTGTGCGATGGGCCACGAGGCGCCTCAGGCAGGGGGGAGTGGATGACTTGTACCCAGCTCATGTCACACAACTACATACAAAAAGAAAATGATGCTAACTTCTCTAAAGAAACTTAGGTTTCCATGACTCCACTTCTGTGGTATATACTGTGCAGAGACATCATTATATAATGTAATACATAAGTCAAAGCATATGGCAGTAATTTTTATTTTCATTTTTATTTTCAGAAGTATTTTAATGATTTGAAAATTGTGGCACAATGTGCATTATGATAATTTCTTATTTAATAATAACAAAAAAACATTTAAGCCTTTTCTAAGTTCATTTCTTTAACTTCGTAATCCAGTGTCATCATACCCTTGTGGTCCCTTTTTAAAGACAATACAAACTCCAATGTTCGCATAACTCAGAGTGGCTTGCCAAGATAGTATGAACAGTATGTGCCTCCTGGCTGGAAAGGGGGGGGGGGGGGCAGAGATGAACAAAGTAAGCAGCAGAACATATTCAGCAACACTGGCTTGTGTCGGTACTTGTGACTAGATTAAATCATACTGACCCTCTCATGCTGCCCAGACAAGAGAGGCTGGTGTAAATGCATTCCCTCCATCTGTCAATGTTGCACACAATGAACTGAGAATGATCAAAATTATGGAATAGAAGCATAACAGTAAAAAAACACAATGAAATGCCTTTCTGGTTCAAAAGATTGCACATTATAACTAATCAGTTTCAAAGCTGGTATTTTACAGTTCTGGTCATTGTTGCAAATGGCACTAAACATTTCTGCCTGGTTCAGTATTCATGCCCTAGAACTACCATTGACCACTTTAAGGTGCACCTATACCACATACAGAACGCCACAGGGACCAGTAATTAGCTTTATCCAGAAGTAACAAAAAATTCCAATGCAACAAAATAAATGATTACTTTATAAGCAACAGCAGTAAGGGCAGTCCAACAAATCATTGCCTGAGATATGAAGCACATAAGAGTAACAACTGCCCATAAACAATTATAACTGTCCGGTATCACCCTAATGTTATGGCTGCCAGAACTGAAAGCCTCAGAAATTTGGAACTTGCCACAATCATTCAATAGCCAAAAAGTTACGAAATAGTCAGTAATTTGTTCTGTATGAATGTTTTGTTGAAAAGATGTTACATCAAATTGACTTCAGAACCCTGCAGAAATGGCAGCATCGCAACAAATTGAATGGCACCATCCATCAGGGTTTGCAAAATACTGCATGCCAATGCAAAACAAAATGGCTACTACCCACCACTGCTACACAAAAACAAGGCTTCCTCTGACTCCATACATCCCACTCTCTCGCTTCATGTGTCATCAAAAAATTCTCATAAAATTCTATTTTAAACGTTGATATCCATGTTTGCTTGGCTCTTGGCTCCAATCTCCTAGTAGGATGCATGTACCTGGGTACCTCATGGATCCTTTAGTTCCAGATTCTCAGGAAGCTGTCCCATGAACCAGTTGCAACTGCCATGCCATCCTCTGTCACACCAAGACAGCTTACCCGGTTGTCGTGACCTGCTAAGATTCCTGCAATGCATAAACATCATGATAAATAAGCACATCCAGAAGGGGCACATTCTTTCATGGCTTTCCTCTGAAAGAAACCACAATGCACCATTGCAACTACACTTCCTGTGGTCTGGAAAAGCTGCCACATTCATCAAGATGCAGCATCTTTCCATCTTGCTCTTGAAAGGAACATTCTTCTTATGGTCCCAAACAAAGTTATTTTTTACATCAATCTGACCAATTACAATTTACAAGTGTTACAATCCTATATACAATACAAACACACACCCACTCACTCACACTCACATTCCTACATTCTTGACCATAAGGGGTAACAAGTTCCTGTCACAGTGTTACACACACAAGACTTTAGAGATTATAAAAACCTCCACTCTCCAACATATTCCCCTCATTTGTTGTTTGAACTAGTGATATGAGGCAGCAGCGGATATGCTGTAGTTTTTCAAAATGTAATCATCTTCTCATAAACAATGCACACCTGCACGCTCTGTCTTCATGGAGTCCCAAACATTGCAGTTAAAATCATCATAACCAGCGAGCAGGAGGCGACCTGACTTGGAGAATGCCACAGATGTTATACCACAGATTATGTTGTCGTGAGAATACATGGCCAGCTCTTGGTCCGCACGGATGTCGAAAAGGCGGCATGTAGCATCATCACTCCCCGTCGCAAATGCAAATCCATTCGGGAAGAACTGGCAACACAGAACACATTTCTTGCTAACACAAACAAGAAAGGACATAACAGCAGCTTGTGTGTGTGTGTGTGTGTGAAAGGGGGTGGCAAACACAGTCCATCATCATGTTAGAAGCCTGAGTGGGCAGCAACCACAAACAGGTGCAGATGGCAAAATTTAAATGGGAGTCAAAGGAATGCTTAAGTCAATACCAGAGTCCACTTTCACTACCAAAGTTCATATCTTACTTCATGATAACAGCACTGCTTAGTGCAAACTGGTATTCTCTCAAGTTTAGTACCTTAGTATAAATGCAGCTCTCTCTCCAACTCTCTGTTCAGAACATACATAGCCACACTAAAGTCTGATATTTGCTGTTCAAAAATCTAGTACATCTTACAGTTAGTAGATTTTTTTATAAACAGAAATGAATTACATAAAGGACAATTTGGCAACATGAAACTTGTTTAAATGAAGGCTGTTCAAGGATTTCTCTTGGTGAAGAAGAAAAGGCCATTAAAAACAGTTCCCCCCAAGCGTTAAAACAGACATCCCTGCGACACACCAGCCAACAGATTCTTTCCAAAAACAATTCTCCTAGGATGTTGCCACAACCACTGCACCACCATGGCCCTGGCATTGTTTTTAAACCTAAAACCCTCTTAAAGTTGTCAAACATGTGGAAGTCACATGGCAAAGGGTCTGGGATGAACAAACAATCTTTCACTTGGTTATTCTGTGGACTCTAGTCATACAGCTTCAAAAAGTAATCAAAAGTCCATATTTTCCTTTACATCAGGGAGACATACTGATGTTATTTCTATAGTAAAACCAACTAGATGCACCAATGTATCACTTTTTTATTTTATTTTGGAATGACACTACATGTTTCGGACGGTCTTCCCATCCATCATCAGGAGTTGAAGACTGTACATACGGCAACAGGTATTTGTCAAACAGATACTGCTGTCTGCTTGCTAGCAAGCAGACAGCAAGACAGCAGTATCTGTTTGAGAAATGCCTGTTGCTGTATGTACAGTCTTGAACTCCTGATGATGGACGGAAAGACCGTCCGAAACATGCAGAGAGTCATTCCAAAATAAAATAAATTTGATACAATGATGCATCTAGTTGGTTTTACTATAGAAATAATATTATGATGCATGGCTCTATGAACAGCAAACATACTGATGTATTTGTTGAACAATGACCAGCCTAAATAACTGCACTTAACCTTTAGAAACCTGCCATCTTACACACATATAGGACATATGTACTGCTACCACCCACTGACTGCATTTCATACATTTTCTGATCCTAAAAAGTGCAATACAATAAAGAATTCAGTCAATTATAACTGAAAACATTTAGTGGAATGTACAGTGAAAATTTATCAATTCCTATCTCTAGGAAGAGAGTGCAATATATACAACAAGCAACACTGCTTAACTGACTATAGTATACTTTATATTACCATATGAATTACAGTGAGTAGTCCCATAGTAAATCACGTGTAATGGCTGCATCTGTGTAGGCAAAAATGAACTCTTTTTGCCAGTAACTTACCCAGTTCCCACCATCCCTTAATTTTTGTACTACGTTATCTGTTGCCACTATATGCAGTAAATATATACATCAGAGGCACAAGTTCACCAAAGGCCCAAACTTAAGTCAGTTCAGTCCATTTCTTTCACAACCTAATTCTCAGAGGTCATTACAATATAAACTTCTCATCTAAGACTGCTCAACTTACAGTAACAGCGTTAATATCCGACTCATGGCCCGGGAATGTCTGTTTGCATGAACCTTCCCTGATATCCCAAAGCTGCAACAGAAAGAAAATCAACATTACTATCAATTGTCACATTCACAGAATATAAGGACATAGCTCTAACCAGTCTTACCTTGGCAGAGGCATCACATGCCCCTGACACAAAGGTGTGCATGTCAGGAGACAGCGAGAGGGACATTACATCGCCTGTGTGTCCCATGAACGAGGTGCACTGCTGGCCAGTTTCAATATCCCACAATGCACTGCAAACAGAATTTGCTCCTGTAAAGTCAGTACCTTAAAATGGATGCTGAAAAGCTGCCACTATGGTCAACTACACAATGTTCAGCTCCATACATTCTTAACTGCAGCACTATAAGATGTGAGTGGTCAGATGCACACTCCAGATGTTTTATGCTTGGTGCAGGAGCCTTTAATATTATCTAGATAATGTTAACATTACAACAATGTACAGGCATATCAGACCTGAAGTTTTCACAGCAAAAAGTAATGAAATTGGTCTTCTGCAATGTGATGGTACTTTAGCAGACAGAGAGAGACAACTTAGTCAGAGGAATCTGCTGCCTCAAAATGCAGAACTGCGGACGGAGGCTGCAAGTTCACTTAAAATGTTGGTAACTACATACAAAAATACTCAAACCCTGTGTCACAGATGACAGTAATCTATGGCCATTCTGGATCAGCTTTACCTTGAGCATGTTCCTTGGGTGGATAATGAAGGAAGGAAAAAAGGTAAGGAAGTTAAGGTGTACTGGGTAGAAGAGAAAAAGAACTGAAGACAAAAGGGAGTAACAGCATGAAAAAAAAAAAAAACATGCAACCGAAAGGATGTGAAGGGTGATATGTGAAAAATGAAAGCCATACAATCAGCTCATGACATAACACTTACCATGACATGTCACCTGAGCTGGTCACTATCTGGTTATCATCCAGAAAGCGGCAGCAGGACAAGTAGCCTGTGTGACCCGGCAGCTCTCGGCTCACACGTACATTGCCTTCTCTTGTCTTCAAGCTGTAAACACAGTTCATTCATGTGTTCATGTGTAAGCTCTCATCTATACCACACACCACGCTCATGTTCCAAAGACCTGTTTCACACTGTTTCAACTTCCAATTGCAAGGAATTATTTCTTTTGCATAAAAATGCTGCGGATGAATAATGTCACAATATATTTACATGATATGTCATGCTGTGTGCCATAATGACAGCCAGATTCCCTCCTTTGTGGGGGGGATAATGTTCAGGCACAAATTCTCAAAATAAATATTTGTTGTTTAAGTGCCGAAGTGTAACACAAAAATTAATCTTTTCCCGGCCCACTTAAGCATATTTCACAAAGAAAGGAAGGGGTAGGAAAATAAAGTCTTACATGGATATTATAGTTCTCTGTTCCCTTGTCTCTGACCTACTTTAAAGTGAGCACAGATGGAAATATATGCTTCAGATTTGACAAGCAAGACTATTACTAAGTTTCTTGGAAAACTCCTACTTTCAGCCATATTAATCCGTTCTAAGTTCTGTTTACTTAACCTTGAAAGACCTATGTAAACAAATGCATGATGGAAAACACCCCTAAAAATTCATTTTATATATTTTTGCAACAAAGAATTTTACTGCATTGTAAGACATGCTGCATAATCTCTGTTCTATTTTCCATAAAATGACATTTTTAAATAATTTTATCTTTTTCTGTTCCAATAATACACATTCATAAACCACGTGATAAAATTTCATTACTTACGTTTGTAATTTTTCCAAATAAATCAGGAATCAACAATAAAACTTCACAACAGCCATACCTAAGCTTGACAGATTGCAAATCATGACAATGCAAATTCTGCATTCTGTATTATGAGTTACCAATGCCCTTTCAAATCTTGCTGATTTCGATCTGACTTCTCCCATGCTATGAATTAACAAGACAGGCTACATACATATAATGTAACAATGGGGCATGCTGATGTAACCATTGACGTCATGGAAAAGCAGTAACTATTACATACTCTGAGTGTGTGTCCATAGCCTAAGTAATGCAGCATACACAGCACATATTGTCATCTATGGCCTGTCTGTCTCTACCACATTTTTCCAAATTATAACACTACAGGTACGATTTTCAGAAAAGAAAATAAAATGTGTGTTTTGATTTTCTCTACAACTTCTATCTAAAACATTTCTCATACTAAGAAGAATTCAGTGACATACAATCATAAATGAACATAGATCTTCATGTGTAAGTACCCTTTATGCTTGCTAAACTTTAATAAAACTTGAATTTTCTCCACAGATTTTCAAAAAACACTCTAATATAAGATTTCATGAATACCCACCCATTTAGAAAAGAGTTGTTCCACACGAACAGATATACATGATAAAGCTAGTAGATGCTCTTTTGCAATTTTGCAAACACACCTAAAAAATGGTGAAGGGGGTATTTTAGAAGATCCACTTTAATATCCTTCTGCCTATGCCTAGATCTTCCAAATGGTCTCTTCAGATCAGGGGTTGTATGCTAGAACTCCAGCCCATCTCATTTCCCTTCATGTAAACACATCCCCATAATATATGGCAGCAGAACAAATCAAGAAACTACTTGTTAATGCTATTCCCTGTTACTTCCTGCATATCAGGTCCCAATAAAAGATACAACTGAACTGTGTGGCTCTTACCAATACTTATCTAGCAATCTTAGTAACATTTAATTCTCACTAACAGTCATTCACTAGCCCAGTTAATCACTTCATGCTACTTTTTCAGCTGCAAAGGTTAATATAAAATTGTAAACTGTAACATGACTAAACTTCTGTATTGAGACCAAGGGTAAGCAGTCCTGTGGATCAACGCCCTCCACATCTCCCTCACGTTCTTCTGCTTTCCCTCCAGTATTGTGTAATTATGCCCTTCCACCAGTTATGTTGCCATTCTCTTGACATAATGTAAGAACTGGCAACTACATGATAACCTTAAAAAGTGATGAGCACTTTTGGCGCTGGGTGATACGTAACAGGGGAACTGGTTTGTTGCTATCCCCTCCATTCATAAAATTCTTTCCATGGCCTCAATATCAACAGCAAAAGATGGTAACTGCTACCTTTGCAGCAGCAGCAGCAGCAGCAGCAAAATTCTGTGCTTTATCTAACAAGTGCAGACAACAGTGGCATTTACAAGATAATCACATCTCAGAATGAGAATAAGATTTATGGTTATCTTCATGTTCTGACTGCTTCACCAACATGCCATGGGGTCCCATTAGGTAGCTGGGAACACCAGAGCCCAGCAGGATACAGTGGTTTTACTGGGAATTGGTTTCCATTGAATTTAGTTGTTTTGAAGGTGGATGTTACTGTTTTTTGGGTTTAGTTTTCATCACTGCACAACCAGTCAAAACAAAAACTTATATCAATTGCAAAGAAGACAGAATGGACTATTCATTTAGGTTTTAAATAAACTATAACTGTGCATTCAGCAACTATATATAGTAATGTAACTGACAAATACAGGTGTCCATTTGTCAGTTTCATTACCATATCTCATTCATATAAGATATATGATGCTGGAAGTTAGGAAAGATGATAACTGATGGAACCCACATAAACCATCAGTCAGAATACACGGTTATCAAGTGAGATTCAAGTGCAGCACGTCACGGACACAAACTGTATGCATTATCACTGATCTAACCTGCTCTCATCAATGTAATAAACAACCAAGACTACCATCACACAGTGGTACATACCTGTCTTAAGAGAAATTCACACCATGCATACCTGTATATCGAACAGATGTTGTCGAGCCCCCCACAGGCAACGTAACTGCCAGAGGGGGCATAGGCACAGGTCATGACCCAGCTTGATCTCAGGGGAATGGCGTGCACTTTGTTGGTGGTGTAACTATCCCACACGATCAGCTTCCCATCTTGCGAGGCAGACACTAAGTTCCTGCAAACACTAAAGCATTGCATCAAACTGCCCATTATTTGAGGGAGACTCCGGCCCAGCGGCCCACTGCCCGCCTGTCAGCCGTGCGTCTACAACTACAGTGCACTCACTACTTTTTACCAAACTGAGTTGATGCACAACAGATACAAGAAAATTTAAACACAACAGGACAAACACATCACCACACCAAAATTTAAAGCAAGAACGATTACTACACACAACACCTCCCATCCAACTGTATAAATCCCAGCTTCTTAATGCAACAAACATCTCCCTTTTTATGCCCTACAGCCTAAGACACAATGCATTTTACAGGCTAGGTACAACAAGTGCTGCCTCCATCCTCATGGTACAAGAATATTCCTCTACAATGATGATGAAGGTGGCAGGTTCCTTACAAATGCTCGGACGTGATAACTACACGGAGTCACATACCAGAAAACTATAATGTTAAAGTCTTCAGTGTTTCTTCTTGGGTACTGACTTTGTAATATTAAAAAACTGCTGAATTCTGAGGGTCTATATGCCACAAATTTGAACACATTAATGTGTTATGTGGGTGCCTGACCTGTCACATACTACAAATACACATTCACATGTGTCCATCTCTGCAGTGTGTCAAATCTGAATAAATCCCATCTTCAATTCCAGCAACATGACAAGGTCTACAATTGTGCAACATCAGCCATGCAGTTTACACTAAGGAAAATCAATTCTCACATTTACAGTAAGTCATATCAATCCATGCACATGTCTTAAATCACATCTATAAGCAGCAAAAGAATAACAGCACAGATGCTTACAGTAGCTGTACTGTACCTTCAAAACTGTTACAGCCCACTGTCCTACTGGGAGCAACTGCAACTGTTTTATGAACATGTTACATGATTACAACATGTAAGAATACAATTTTAGCATATACAGCCCCTCTTTTTATATTGGAAACAGCAAAGGAGACACTATCATGGCAATGGGGGGGAGAGAGAGAAAGTCCACAGTTTCTGCTTTCCCATATCCTACCAATGGCACTAATTTTGGTCTTCCCCATGCAAAACTTCTAGCCTCCTTCCCACCTCACAAGTTCACACTGGGGTGTGCTCCAGTGGTATAATGTTCACAGCACAGTTGGCATGATGACCTGGAAGGTCTACTTTTTTTTACCTTTTAAGGCAGTAAAAGCATGCTTTACAAAGCAGTGAATCGTAAGATGATACAGGCAGGCGATGCAGATGGCACACTTTCAAATACATTACCTTGAAATCTGCATTGAAAGACGAGGGAAATCATGATAACCTTAAATCATAGCTTAATTATATTTTCTGGGACTACCTAAAGATCAGACAACAGGGCGCAATATCCCAGAAAACCACAATCTTAATTTTCGCTGCTGTGAAAAACTCAAATCATATACAATACATACCAAACCACCCCTATACAGGAGACCTTCTTGAAGAGCCAAACAGCATTTGTTGAACTGCAATTCTGTATGCAATTCTACTGTGACATGTCTTTACAAAAAATCTTAATCAGGGCAGTAAGTATCCTACATAAAATATGTACTGTGTACCCCTGCCCCCCCAAGACAAAAATTGGATGATGTGCTCATGTACTAACAAGCCAGTTTATGGTATTATACATGTGAAGCATGCAGCAAGTAGACCAAGTCAAATTCAGACACACAAGCAAGAAAATAAGTCAGCCATGCCCAAACAGCCAGGAAAGAATTTAGCCAAGATTCAAAATTTTCTTCCCGTTTACCTTGAATCTGAACCCCAATGCATGGCATAGATCTTGGCAAGGTGACCCCTGAGTGTCCGCCGAGTGCGCATTTGTATCCGCCCAATGGGTTCCATGTTGCTTGTTGCCTGCACCAGGCTTGTGTCACATGCTGCTTTCCTTGCATCCTGCAAAAGAGCACCCCACACAATCAAATTAACCTTCAATGGACAAACAGGACAAAGCTGTTCTATTAAATGTACATCCTTTTTGTCTGACAGGGAAAAACACAGTCCCAGAGTGGGCATTTAAATTGAACAGTGTTGTGGCTGCAGAAGAAACCTGTCATTTAAAAGACTGTACACTGAAAGTTAGCATACTGGAGCATGAAAATCAACTGAAAACTGTTTATAAATTCAGTTCTAAATCGCAGAAAGACACTGTGTCTTATTTCAAAGGCTAACCAATTTAAGCTGTTTGGGAAAATTACTGTTTATCCAAAAAATAATACATAAATACATTCTGTGGGCAAAAGAGTTTTTTAACATTAAGGTAGGCAGTACATATTGTTAACACTGTGGTTCATGGAGTTAAACCTTGGTGTACAGACTCCCTGTTAGATCATCTCACGTAACATAAAAAAGAGAAAAATAAAGGAGTAAGTCCTTGTTTAATAGTGGGGTTATGTTGCTGAAAAATGCAATGCAGAGTGAAACAATACTGAACAGTGCACTTGCTCTATAAGAATTTATTAAAATACTCAAGAAAATAATGTTAAACAAATCTATGGCCACAAAAATTTGTCAATCTTGAAGTGGAACAACAGTGTGCACAGAAACATTCAATGAGGCCTGCCTGTACAAGGAAAAATGACACAGCAGAGAACATCCTCTTTAGCTTCCCAGAAACAGTATCTACATGTATCTTGTTTTCTTCATATAATCTGCACATTCCATTTTAATTCATTAAGTTTTCTGCAATACTAATCCAAACACAATAAAAAACAAAGCTTACGATTCTGACATATGATTATGGAATGATGTATGAAATACTTGGAATATCCAAATAACAATAAACATTTCAAAGCCACAATGATATTCCCTTCCCTTTCTACCTCATTTTCATGCACAAGCTGCTTGTACATACACATGCTTGATCAAACTCCCCAACCACCCATTCTAAAGGAAATTGAATGGAACATGAATGACTCATTGATTAATGAATGCCTCAATGATTACATTCTACATATATTCACTTTTAACTTTCACACGCAGATGAATACAGTGGAGACATACCAACTGCTGAAAAACTAGTAATGTATTAACTCCTAATTATTATACAGTGTGCCTCACTGAATCTCACAACACCATCAAGTGGACTAGGTTATGCATGCACAACAATGGAAGAAACACTAATTTATGTTTTGTGTTGTGTGAGATATAAAATACGTTTTACATTTTGGCAGGTTTTAAATGGACAACATGTAGAATTAGCAAATTATACGTAAGAAGCTCACATGTGAAGTCTTTGTGCTTCAGGCAATCTAACGACAGCAGTGTCAGTGAAACACATTTTACCATAAATCACTCTGCACACAAGAAAGCCATGGTCCAGTGGAGTCACTAGCACCATCAGGTATATTCAGTCAGCAGTAATTAAACCAACATTAATTCAATACATACAGAAGGAATGGCTGAGGATGACCCTCGCACACTGGGAGTCAACTATTCTTTCATTTTCATTGGATCATTGCTGCCTGCTGGACCCTGCACCAATTCAGTCAGCTCACAAGGACAGAATGAGTAAGACCACAGCACAATGGACCACAGACACTACCCACTTTAATGAATCTCTGGTGCTTGGGTCTGCATTGATTGAGTTCACGGGCAGACTGAGGAAGCTCATGACTAGGTGAATTCACTGTAGCTTCCAGCTCCATCAGATCATTCCTGCTGGAGCCTGTTTAGCCTGTCCACACAGGCGGCCTGAGGAAAAGGACGGCTCAAAGGGGAAAAAGGGACTCAGTTGTATCAGATCAATACTGGGAGAGGTGCAGCGATTCCGTTTACACACAGGGAAAGCCTGAGGAAGGCCGCGGCACAATGGGGTCTCTGGTGCTACCACTTCGGTAGGTTCTTCCTGACGGTAGCCTTTATTGATTTCCGCGCCATTCCCCACACGTGTGTCAAATTAACACTAAGCCCGCCCCCTCCCCCACAAGCCTTGCAACATAAGCAATATACATTAGCAACATTCCAGTGTGGCGATGTGTCCAGGTGCGGCAGTCACCGGTCATCTGCATCACGCAACACGTGGGAAGAAGACTCGCCCCTCAAAGGCCGGACGTTTTGCTTCTTGTACAACCTTCCACAGAAAAGTGATAAGAACACGTGTTTTGCGCACACAGCGCGTTTAGTATGACCCAATAAAAGGCAACGCTGACACTGTCCAAGCCATGAAGCCATTGGAGGAACAGAGATAAAGCTCCAATCATTATTCATTTCGGCACTACAGGCAGCCCAGTGGCCAAAGTCCAAACCCGGCCGCTCTACCCCAGAAAGAATCCCGGTTCCCGCTGTACAGGAGGCTTGGCGGATCCTACGGCCGGTCTGAAGGTGTTATTCCCCACAACACAACCGACTGGTCTTTGTAATGAAGCTGCAGTGTGTTTAATACAGGCAGAAACTGAACTGTTAGTCATGCCCTTATAGAGCGCCACTGTTTGCTCAGCAGAATTTTTGGCGGTATATTAAAGGTGGTGGTAAATCGAAATACTATACTATGCGGCACTTCCATTTAGACTTTCATGGGCGCGAAATGAGGGCGAAGCTCTATTGGGGTTTGACTATACGTTTGTTATATGAATTGCAGAATTCAGAGTTGAATTGTTCACTGCAGGTATAAGATTGCATAGTTTATGAAAAATACTATTCTAAAAACTATTTCGAACATCGGACGGAACTTAGACTTTCTCGACGGATTTTCGAAAAATCCTCAGATATCCAATTTCACGAAAATCCGTCCCGTGGGAACCGAGTTGTTCCATGCGAAGAGAGAGAGGCGGACATATGTGAGGAAGCTAATAGTCGCTTTTCGCCTAAAAACGTGTCCCGCTGCCACCGTGTCCACCGCAAATCTCACAGGGAGTAGCGTTGGGTCGTATCCAGGTCTCCGCAATGACAGACCGACGACAAACTACCTGAACCAAGGCAGGGACTGGAAGCAGCATATCTAAATTCCACTTCAAAGGTCCGGCTGTAACCTCATACTAGGCGCAGTACGTCTCCAATACAGAGGCCGGTAAATGCTACTAGGGAAACAGCCGCGGTTTATCGCCCGCAACTGTGAGGGGCATTATAATTACAATACGCACAGTACGCCCCCCCCCCTTCCCCCGTAAAACGAAAGAGTAGCTACATACAAAAAATAGATACAATGGCTTGTTTATCATACCTTATGACCAGATTTAATACAGATGAAAAAACTACGATATGTTTACAGCAGTATCAAAACCATTATCTTCAGATATGTGTACTCTGGTGGGCAGGTGCCTAAGCTTCGGACCTGCAGCCTCCACCATCAGAGCTGTAGTAGCAGACCAAACAGGGACACTGCTATTTTATACAGGGCATAGATGGTCAGGGACAGAGATACAAACAGGCCAATGGAAACCACGGCCCCGAAAAAGGCCTTTCCTTCCCCTTTCTTTTGCTCCACTCCTACGACTATTTCCTTGCATTTACGGTTTTCCTCATCCCTACACACCACTTTATAACTTTCGATCCCCATTAGAAAATGAGCTCTTTTGCAGAACCCATAATCCTCACTGATATAGCTCTGTCCCCGACCTCCCCTTTCCTACAATACGTCAAGAAGAAAATACATGGCGTCACATCCCAGAAGAACGTAGCTTCAGTTTAATACTATCCCTCCATTTAATCTCTGATCTCCACAGTTACTCGGTTCCACAATGCTTAGCTGTTCACAGTTTGTGGCAAGTATGTTCTATTTTCCCAATTCATGCCAAGTTCCTGCATTCAATAATCGCGACAATACAAATGACAATACCCCTTTTCATGTATCTTTCTTTAGCACATCCATACAAGTACTTTATACCTACGCTTTCCACAAGCCCAATTTCCACACGGACATCATAGCTGTTAAATAAAGTTGGCCTTCCAATAAATATTATAACAAAAATTAAGTTCATCTTGGGTCAAAGCAACGGGCCTTTAAGGCGTACTGGGGTTGACGACGTAAAGCTCCATTCATCCTTAACCTAGGTACTTACTCGTATCGCATTTTTTAATGTTTCCGCTTCCTGCCGTAGACTGTCCAACTCATTCATACTTGCTCAACACGCACGGGATCGGGCAGGAGCTGGAACACAAACGACTGCTGTTAATATAGGAACAGTAGCGACACCAATACCATAAGGCCGTGACTTCAAAATATTTAACTTCCCACTTTGCTATCGTTACAATTCTGGTAACATAAGAGCTTCTGTACAAACGTATATGCTTTAAACTGGTACACTCTACAGGAGGTCCTCACGTGGAAAACGTCTTACAATTTTCATACAATGAACGAGCCAGGTATCAGAGAAGAGACGTCGGCAAATACTCCTTTGTAAATAGGACCATTACGGATTGGAACCAGCTAACAGAGGGGGAGATAGGGGCTCTCACAAATAATACGTATAGTTTCAGACAGAGAGTTAGGAAAGTGATAACCAGTGCGGTGAAGTGAAGGAGATATAAGTGAAGTGATGTGAGTTGGAAGGAAAAAATTAAATTATCATAGGGACGGGTAGA
>Ga0131853_10005523_pt1 | contig 22818 bp, 19 predicted proteins | sample TergutLab28metaG_FD_92764 | JGI IMG/M metagenome (GOLD analysis project Ga0131853, IMG submission 92764) | Labiotermes labralis P1 segment gut microbial communities from Petit-Saut dam, French Guiana - Lab288 P1 (version 2) (version 2) | ecosystem: Host-associated > Arthropoda: Insects >...
AATTTTTATCCTTTTTCAATAATAATTTTATTTTAAATAACCCTAATTTTTTTTTATAAATCCTTAAAAATTTTTTTGAAAAATTTTTTAAAATTTTTTATTTTAAAAGGGGGGGGGGGGGGGGATTTTGCCACAGCAATATTGTGTGTTTCATGATATCATCTGAATTTTGTTTAACCCCAGTTGTGCTGCATAAGGGGCAGAAGAAATTTTCAAAGATTCGTCAGTTTTGGACTTCAAAGGAAGCTGGTGGAGGTAAATAACGGACAGTCAGTGTTGTGGTTTTCAAACATAAATATTGCTCATGCTCACTGCTGTAGTTCATGTAGCAAACAGTGTTAGTGTTAACAGTGCTTGTAACTTGTAGGTTGCCAGTTTGTTTCTGCTTGGCAAACGATATGCTGATACTTTCGTAGTTCGAAATTTTTTTGTAACATAAATTCTCCAGCAACAAAGACAATTCAGTATGCCAGAAAGTTGAACAATTGATGCCTTCGATATAGCTAGTATTTAAGTAGTAAAACCTAGGAGGAGTTTCCTCAACTTTATTTAGAAGTTTTACTGTATATTGTAAATAATGTTATTTCCGAATTTACCCCAGTTTGTATTTCATGTCTTCAGTACAGTATCTTTGGTGTGGCATGTTTGGCAACTTTTAGATTCTTATCTGTCAATGAACATCAGGATCAGTGACAGGGATGTACAGCCACAAACAAAATCTTTCTGTGATTTGTATATGTTCCATTGTAGTGCAACTGTCCACTTTGCTTAATGTATGTTGATTTGTATGTTGGTAATTATTGTTGTGATTTCAGTGATTCTGTGTAATAACTGTGACTTCATAAAACAACTTGGTATTTTCTTTTCTGTATGCACTGTTTTATTCATACATTCACACTAAACACTTACTTGTTGCAGGATCAGCCTTGAGTTCCGGGCATTCATCAGAATCTTTGGAGAAATCCAGCCAACACAGTGGGAGAGTATAACAGTGGTGCCCTATTTCTTTTCATTTAGTGACAGCATCATCATCTAAAATTTAACACAGGATGCAACAACTGAAATTTGGATACATGGAGAATAGAAGCATTTATTTTAACAATTCTGCCACAGGTAATTCAAACTTGTTATGTTGTTTGACTGATGATAAATGCAGATAATAATTTAGCACAGTAATGTTAGTTCTGGGCCACAGAATGCTGTAAACTGAAGGTACTGAAACTTATTCAGGTAGCACAGGATTGTTGGATTGCATAAATATGTGTAAGATATCTCTGCTGCTGTATACTAACAAAAAGTTTTGGCAGGCTTGCTTGTATGTTAACAGACCCATAGACTTATAAATCTTATGTTGTTAATATAATATATAGGTAATGTAAATCTGTAATCAGAAACATGCAGTAATGTAGGTGTGTGGGTTAGTGTGCTTGAGGTGTGTGCAGTATGTGTATATGATTGAATAGTAATTGTGTCAGAATTCTTAATATATGTCAACACTTTACTCATGTGAATGTTATTGCTGGTGTTGTTGCCATTTTCATTATTTTATTTTTGGAGCTTATTATGTAACACAGTAGATGCCGAACCTGGCATGTAGCTTTCTTCAAAACTGTGACTTTGCCACACTCGAGAATGTTTGGTATTGAGTTTCAAATAATTGTCTTTAGCTCCAGCAGATAACAGTGAAATTGCTGTGATTACAGTTATAAAGTAGAAATACTTATTAATGTCTGTGAACACAGTAACAGGAAGAATAATATTGGTTTGTGGTTTCAAGATATTGAAGATTAATGTTTTTTGGGTTGTGACTCTGTGTAGTTGGGTAGGCAGGCTCCAGAAATTTGGCAGAGCATTGGTTTCGGTTGTTGAGACTCACGTAAGGTTAAACATGTATTTTAGAACAAAAATCTTGGAGCAGTCTTTGATAATAAACCAAAGGATCATGTCAGAATCAGTGGACTTATGTGCCCTAAGACATCAAATTTCTTGCGCTTGATATTGTCAGAATATTTAACAACTAGGAGCAGGTAGCCTCAGGAATACTATGGATGTTGCCAAGTAAGGAAGAATTTAATGTTGAAAGTGGCAGCAACAATAATTATTTATGTATACCAACATATGCATATAAATTGTATAAAATTTTTTGGAATGCTGATGGTATATGTAAATAACTACAAGCACAGTGGATGGAATGAAATTAAATCTGCAGCAATAGGTTGTGGATCTGTCATACATTTGCCTGCAGTGTTAATTCTGATAATGGTGTGATATTCTTTTTAAATTTAGTAGTGTATTTTAAGAGTATTCTGCTTTTTTCCTACTGTCAGCTATTGATTTCAGCCAGTGAATCCTCTCTTATTATGATGATGGATTTAACCAATGTATGATAGTGAGAAAATTATGGTACTGTGCAGTATATTTGCTTGTCTTATACCTTTTAAGAGCTGTGTTGTCTTCTTGATAGAGTACATTAATGAGGAAGAGAACTTGGGTGAGAACAAACTAAACTCACAGTGTCAGTGTGGTGGTCTTGGGGGGGGGGGGGCCAAGATACGAGGCCCTCACAGGGGGAGGGGATTGTAATTTAGGGGAACATTACTAGTGTTTTAGAGGAACCTGTTACTTCCATTCATGGTAGATGAGCAAGCCACATGTGGGAAATTAATACAGGTATTGGGAGAGTGAGGACCAGGATTGGGACATTTGAGTGAGCCAATAGAAAGGGGGATGAAATTCTTCCATATATAGTAGTGACACTTGAGAAATCTGTATCAGCATGAAATACAATTTGGAAGTCAGGGGAAGGATTATAGCTAAAGATCACACAATTCAACCAGGTTTTCATAATGCAATAAACAGTATGGTTACTAATGTAAATACTATACAAGAAGTCATGGCCATTGGTTCTGAGTCCTATGACAATTTGATAACACATATTTAAATTACAGTGGTGCTGAGGCCTTTATCCAGCCAAGTAACTAGAAATGATTTTGTTTTCAGGGATCAGGACATTCCCGTGGCATACCAGAACCCACGATGTAAAGAAAAACACTGTAATGGGCTTCGGCTGTGTTAGGTTATTATTTATTAAGTAGTGAATTTTACCTTGCTTTTTGAAGTGCAATATTTAAAGATGGCCATCAAAAGTATCATGACAACCACTGCATCAGCAGCACCAACAGCAAAAACAGAACATCAGCAACAAAAAGCAGCTTGGAGGTACAAGAGTGAAATATAATTTTGGACATTTACGAATTTAGTCTATAAAATTCTCTTGTATCGTTTTCCAGAGTGGTGTGATTACACACAGTTAATTGCATATATTTTATATTATCTCTCCTTTAAGACACTGTTGTACGGTATATAATCCATGGGCTAAATGCAGCCTACCAGATGAAGAGTACCCTTCAGAATATAGCTGTAAAACTGTGAAAGATTTATTGTTTAGTGTTCCACATGGTTTTGTCATATTGTAAAATATTCTGTTAATAATACAGGCAAAGAAAAATGTTTTTAGTTGATTCTGATTGTAGGAACCTGAAGTGTTTGTCACTTAAACAGTATGCGAGTATAACATAGATATCAGAAATCGAGGACGACTCAACAGCATAAGCTCTGTAGTTGAAATGTGTTACCTGATTCTTCAAGCAGGTTGTGAAGTGTGACAGAAGTGCCACATAGCGCTGACATTCAGTGATTTACAGTCCCAATTCAAATTTTGGACCCGCTGTGTCAGTTTTTATACTATTTTATGTGTATGATGCTGGGTCAATTATTTGGTCAGATGTCAACTGTCCTGACCGATTTCCTTGTGCAGAAGTGTTAATTTGTATTGAGTCATTTATTCCTGTAAAGAACTCTAATACATGAAGAAGTAGGTGGCATTCCATTGTGTCACTGTAAAATGAAGTACAGAATGTTCAAGAGTCAACCTTTAATATTTTGTGTGTCCGTGACTTCTCTCGTTCATATATGGTAACCAGAAGAATACACATTTCATGTACAGTCATGGTTGGACCTCATGGGCAATTGTTGTCATTGTCTAGTATTTCTTAAGTATCAGTTATAGTATTTCATAGTCCTGCTACCAACAACTAGGTCATGTCAGTGAAGAAGAGTAGAAATATGGTAATTGATGTAGAACCCATGTTCACATTTGGTACCTGTCATATTCCAGTACACTGAGATCTCCATTGAGTTTCAGAATGCTTTGTCCTGACTTTATTGTTGCTGTGAATGAAGGCTGTTATTGCCTCATCTATTAACCTAACATTAGGTTATTGAATATTGCCTTTTGTAAGAGATGTCTGTAGTATGCCCAGGTCAATCCCCAGTAGTGTGTTCACGTGGTTCAAGGCCCACAAGGTGTGTGACCAGGTAGTAGTTGGAACTTGAGGCTACTGGGATTCAATGTGTTTGGGTATTGTTTATGTTTTTATAATGGCTTTGTCTAGGACATTTGGCTGGGATTTCTAATTTTAATGAAAATACTAGTAATTTTGGAATGCATTACTGTACAAGTTTCTGCCTCAGCCCAAAGTGCAACATTTCAGGATTTGCATTAAAAATTGCCAGCAAATGTTAAATGTTGACTGCATTCAGCTAGTGTCATGAGATCTTAGGGCCAAGAATATTTGGATGGTAGAGCATACATCATGCCAGCTATGTCTGGAGTCCTGTCTGGAAAATTTATGCCCTGGAATATGCAGGGAATAAGATGTATGTTGTAATCTTGTATACAAAACAAATATGATTCTACATTCTGATTGGCTCTCTGCCTCGAATATGTTTAAAGAAATGTGATGAAACCAGATTTCTGGATCATGTACGATACCTTTACCAAGATCTGCTGTGGTCACAGCAGAAGACAAGACCTATCATGGAAGTGTCTGAGGTGAAGTCAGACAGTGACAGATGAGAATCGGCAAGAATTTTGAGGCAAAGGAAGATGTCAGTTGTGTTGTATTCAAGAGGTATAACAAACTAATTGATTCCCATGTCACAAATCTGCATACCATCATAAGAAGGGTTTTTGACTTCAGAATATTACTTTAGGTCTATCCTTTTGGAGAAATCAAGGGCTTGGGTACAATCATCCCATAGTGTTGTCAGAACTAATAGTCAACAGAAAGAATTAACACAACTGTGTATTTATTGTAAAAACTTCTAATGTAATCGTGCAAAATGCTTCAGCCATGCGGCAATCATCAGGCAAGTCTTCACAAAAATGTACAAAAGTAAGTAAAATAATATCAAACCAGACGTCTCCCTTACAAATATCATTATGCAATGTGGAACTGTTTAAACAAACTCCACGTATGTTACACATCAAAGCTGAATCGCAGCGAAATTTTGAAATCGGTTATTTTCATAACAGGATTTGTAATACGTGCCTTTTTGTACGTCAGGATTGTGTCGGACGAATATTGGTTGTGTAATCCGTGTTTAGCAAAAGAGTTTCTTTTCGGAGTGCGCTGTAGGCACAGATTATCTAGGCCAACTCTGGTCCTTGATAAAAGCCGCCGGGTGCCATGTGACCAATCGGTGCCATTAACAACCTGTAATCGGTGTCGGTAATGGTTGCTGTGTGAGATAACTGCAATGGGTTCTATTTTGCGGTCAACACGATTTGTACGGTATTTCGCATGCCTCGCACGAAGTGTAGTCCTTAGTCCGGCTAGAGGGGATGTAGATGGAACGTTTTTCCAAAAGAGCCACAATCTGAGCATTGGTTTATCGAAGTAAGTTTCAGTATGTTGGACCATGTGCGGTGAGGTTAGGGAATTGTTTAGTCGAACTACGGTAGTATACGCTTAAAATGTACATGAAGAATTGTGCTGGTTTGCTGTGATTTCTTCGTTTTTAGTAGTCTTTAAGTGTGTTTTGTTTGTATAGCCTTTTATAGGCAGTTGATAAAATGTATTTTGTCATTTCCCAGCGACTGTGGGACATGCGATTGTCGATTATAAAGGTCACTGCCAAGACAATAAATATGTAAATGTTTATAATATAGTAACAGACTAGGTACTGCAATACGTATTGAGGTTATCGCTGATATCAGCTACTTAACGAAAGTGTTCCACATTCTTTTCTTGAAATTCAAAATACGGAAACGAAATTAACGTATTGAACTTCTAATGGATATTAAGCATGACCCAAATGCTAGAGAAAATTTAGAGTTCAAGGGGAAATACATTAGTTATTCAGGGACTTAAAGCTGTGATTTATATAGGAGAGTTGTAGTGTACATAATTGTCATTTAAGTGGTATATTCATGAAACTAGCCTAATTAAAGTGTACTTACAACTGTAGTGGTGTCATACAAGGCCTAGGTAAGTATTTTAGGCGTTACTGATTCAGAATGGCTTGTAAGACGGAGATACCTTGTTGCCATTACTTCCTAGCTTTAGAACAAAAAATGAGAATTTTTAACCATGGTCCAGAGTATGCCATTAGGAAGGTCTGACGAGGGCAAGTATTGTAAAACCTAATGGGATGTATGAGCCTCTTGTTTGTGCTGACAGTGTTAATTTTTTGTTTGAATATATAACTTTTATTAAAACCAGATGGTATTAAGTGCTAGTAAGTCTGTTGCTGTGGAAATGGACATAAAGCTAAGTATATGGTCATACCTCCAGGTGAATGCAAGAAAAAATCAGAATATGTAGCTACACATAGTTAATAAACCCTTAAAAATTGTGATTAAGTTTAGATATTAGGCAACCTCAGTAACAAATCCAAATTGCATTCACAAAAAAATTAAAAGCATTGGAGGTTCTCACTGTCTGTAATGATTACAGTCCTTTGCAGTATGGTGCTGTGTCATAGCTGTAAATATAATGTAAATATAATGGTGTTCCAGGGGAACTTGTTGCCTCCTGTTTTACCTGATGATGGGGGTAGCATGTTCCTATGAATCATAGGTACAGTTCTACCATACTTTATATTATGTCATTTAACAGAAGGTGGTAATCTTCAAATTAAGGTAAAAGTAAATTTGCAGAATGCTTGCTACCAAGAGTTCAGATATGTTGTCTAAAAAGAAAGGTAACTATATTAGTTTGTACATTTTGTTTTATATGGGCTTGAATATTGACACAAGCAGAGAACATAATTTGGGGGTGTTGAAGAACAAGTTTTGAGGAGAATATTTTTATCTAAGAGGCAGAAGTAAGGTAAGATTAGAGATAGTCCATAATGACAAAATTAATAAATTATATCTGTTATATATACTGTGGTCACATCTTGGAGGAATTGATGGGCAGTGTGTAGCATATGTGGGAGCAAGGAGAAGTTTATAAAAAGTTTGGTTGGAAAATATAAAGGGAGGAGACCACTTGGAAGACAGGCACAGATGCAAGGATAATATTAAAACAGATGACAGGAAGTTTTGGAGAGTGTGGGACTAGATTTGTTGGTTGGTGGATAGGGACCAGAGGCAGGCTGTTGTGAACACAGTAATGAACCTTTGGGTGCATAAAAATGTGGGTAATTTCTTGAGTAGTAGCGTGATTGTTAGATCCTTAAGGAATCTGCTCCAAGGAAATAGTAACCAGTGACTTGAGGTTATTTTGCTTGGAAAGTGATCTCCACCTCCCCTCCACTCTTGATCTATTGGATGCCTTTAATAGTACATTTGAAGTTAAAAATAAAGATTTACTCCTTAAGTTAAAACATTCATCCACACAAGAAATCCAAATTTGTTGAGGTTACATGAGAATAGGTTTTATATTTTCTAGTAATTCAATGCATGGCTGTGTTCCATGAACTGTTCACTGTTAAACTAACTGAAAGATTCCCTTTGTAAATTCATTCTCTTGACAATATGATGACAGTTTACTCTTGTACCCATAAGTCTCTTTTGAAGTTGTTAACGCTCTGCTTACCCATAGAAACATGGCTGCGGTTTTCTCATATTTGAACATTTTTTTACCTTATCCAACATATCTTGAGCTCTGTGATGGGTGCAGTTAGGTGTTAGTATAGTTTAATTTTTGCTGTCTTCATGTTTCATTGGGCACCAGAGTACTTTCCTGGGGGCAAAGTGGCCAGGGCATGATGTTGACCACTCATCTCTATCCAGTGCTGAGGTTAAGAATGAGTGGAGCTATACCACTGCTCCCTCTATATGCATCCACAGCATAGACAGGAACACTTTAATTACTTTACTTCATGTCATGTTTGTGTTTGTTATGTGCTGAGTAAAAAGTTGTAACCGGCCAGGGTCCGTAGTTCAAATCTCGGACTAGGCAACGAAGAAGGTGAGGAGGTAAACTGGTCATCGGGCATTGGCTAGTTTATATATTGAAAGAGAAGAGGTAAAGTTTGTTTGGTGTGCACACATGCACTTGCCAGGCTATGTATATGAGACTGTTGAGTTCCCCCTCCCACACATGAATTGATTCTCTGTTTGCAATGTCAGCTATGGGCAAGTGTTCACTGTTGGTATCTCCATCACTAAGGCTTAGGAGGTAGTCAGTTGTGTGAAGACGTACGCTGTTCGCAGTTGTGAATGCTAGATGAACAATGAGCAACCAAAAGTTGTTAGTGCTGGAACCAAAAGTTGTGGTGCTGGAACATCAGTGAATAAAGAGTACTGAGAGGGCAAAGTGGCTTCTAATTCCCCTGTATATTCCTTGAGAGGGATCTGTGCTTACAAGGAGCTACAAATAGTTGTAAACGAAGTCGGGCAAGTCAAACGGATGGTTACAAAGTTTTATATATGTGACCACTTCAGTAAATTTGTTCATACTGGTAGACCATGAAGAGTGGCTGCTAATATGAAGGCTTGACAGTATGTCCTGACCTCAGTTACTTGAATGTGCTTCAACAACCTGTTTCTGTAAGGTCCTCTTTCAATATTATCCTCCCACCTATATGTGTATCTTTTGTGTGGTTCTGCCCTCTGAGGCTCCATACAATTGTTGTGGTTCTAGTCACCATAAACAGAACAAATTTTGTGACTGATTATTTAGTAGATGATAACATGATTGTGTGACCTGATGGGGCTAAAATGTGTGGTTAATGTAAGTACTGTCGTTTGATTGCCCGGCATCTTATTTCTTCTTGCAGATTATTCCTTTGTCATATATCGAAAGACCGCTCTTATGATGCTAATTCAGGGAACAATTTTTAGTTTGTCTCTATTTATCACATTTTCTTTAGTTTCCTCTGAAGATTTGAACTTACACACTCTTGCCCATGCCATTTATTAAACTGAACCTATCTAATGCATGCAGGTCTCTGGCAACCCAAGCTGTTCCATCCTATAGTCATAATGATTCAAATCTTGACAAAAGCCTGAAACGTCTCGATCAAGATGTCCGTCGTACAGGAAGAATAACAAGAAGAGAACTGGAGGATGTGTTGGAGGAATTGCGTCACACAAGTACGTTATGCAGAGACTGGAGAACGTAGCAACCTTATTTGATTAAATACTGATGATAAATAAAGAAATAAATAAATAATGTCTGTAAATTTATTTTAATGGGAATTTTGTGGAGAATTTAAAAAAAATTTGTTTAATGTACTGACATATTCTGTTGGCTGCATGATTTCTGCTGTTCCATAATGGTAGCTTTGAAGTGTAATGAGGACAAAAGTCAAAATCATTTATTTATTGAGCTTAAGCTGTAGCATGCATGTACCATTTTTTGATAATTGTGATGTATTATAAAATACTACACCATTAGTTGTTATTTGTGTTGTTCTATGTATTGTCTGTGTGTAAATGTGTAATACTGCCACCAGGTGACAACCCAATTGCATTTAACAAATATATCATATCATTTCATATCACAGGATACAAGCTTTGGTGTCACATTGGGCCAAATGCTTAAATGTAGTGGTGGCTATGTGAAGGTCTGCTGTATAATATCTGTTACCTGTTTGCTGTGTGTACATCAAAGTTCTTGGCCCAGACTGTTTGTTACCTTATTTTTTAACTTCTTTGTAATCCACCCAATCAAGAGAAATTCAGGGTTGTAGGACCCATCATTACAAGCTCATTTCCATGAGTTTTGTTTTATTGTTATCCTTCCATTTGTACCCAAGTCTCAAGTTTTTCTTCCTAAAATTACACATTTCATCATTGTTCTGTAGATTGTAATTTTTTGTGTAACATCATCATTCATACATGGCCATTGAATACAGAGTTTCAAATACCTTTTTACACAGAATTCTCCATGATTCTTTGTCTGTGTTTTAGGTGCTACAGATATTCTGCTCAGTAGTTGATTCATGAGCACAATAAATTTATTTTGATCATTATACTGTATAACGTACTGATAAAGATGTACAAGGCTTTCTGGGCAGCCCACCTACTTGTGTAATATTTCCCAGAGATTTCCACGTGCAGTACCTTTAGATTGTGATTAACTGGGATTGCTCATTCATTTTGACTGGCCACTTCTACCATCTCCAGATTCAGTTCTTGGGAGAGCCAAGGACTTTCAGTTTACTAGCTGTGATTAACATTTAGTCTGCATTCCGGTGAATATGCAGGTAAGGTGAAAATATATTGGGAAGGTGAACATTTCCATTTAATATTCATATTTAAATTGCAAGGCCCTTGCCTCTGTGATATGCACTTGCTTCCATGAACTGGTGCTTAGACACTGGAGCAACTTTCCTGTTTCCTTGTCATATCCTGTTTCTAGTTAGTAGTGTTAATGTGTACTTTTTTTGTTTTAGAGTCTGCAACAAGTACACAGTCTCTTCTCATTATACGATGCTGTGGAAATCTGCTGCCAGAAGCTTCTCCAGAAGTTCGTACTCGGTTGGTTGAAGAAATCTGGAAAACGCTGGAGAACATTGGTATTTGCACATAGTTGTTATTTATGTGGTAATGAGGTATGGATTTTGTGGTTCCCTTAAGAAAACTTCCATTCACTAATTGGAATATATGGCCAATAGTCAAAGTAGTGGTTGAAACCAATAGGTTACTTTTCTTGTTAGCCCTTCCCATAGCCAGTGTTCCACTTCAAATATAGTATCAAAGATTTATTTATTCACCAACTGATGCACTAGCGAGTTGTCTTAAAAAAACCAATATTAAAATTTACTTTAAAATTTATATTAAAACAGGTCCGACATGTTTCGGTGTTACAGTTACACCATCATCGAGGAGTGCATTTATTAATGATGGTGTAACTGTAACACTGAAACATATTGGAGCTGTTTTAATATAAATTTTAATGTAAATTCTAATATTGTTTTTTAAGACAACTCACTAGTGTATCAGTTGGTGAATAAATAAAATTTGATAATATCAAGATGCATTGTTCAAATGTGAAAATTCAAATATAGTATTTTCCCTTTACTGGACCATGCCCAGAAATGTTTCAGATATGGAGTGACATGTTATTGCGAAATGTACATCAAAAGCAGAACCACTACTGTTCTAATGACTCCAAGAACGTAGAACTGTATAAATGGCAAGCAGATACAGCAGTTATGATAATGAATTCTAGTGACTGCTGTTTATGAAATATGTTTATACACACGAGTTTCGAGGTATATCACAATTCCCTGATGTTGGTTTCCCCAGGAATTTTTATCAGGTTTGTCCTTCACATTCCTTTCCCCATTTTAAATGAAAGTAAATATTGGGTCACTATGTTTGACATGCCCATCTGTGAAGGTGGCCTTATTTAATGTTGTATACATTTTTTTCCAGTAGTGACTGTTTAAGAAGTTGTCTGCTTGTTAATTTTAGTTGTAGCAGTTTCCTCATATTTGTGTTACTGATTTATTAGCGCTTTTGAGCAAGCCTAATTTTCTTCTCATTGTAGTTAGCAGACTTTACTGTTCATTGGTAATATTTCTATGGAATGCTGAACCATCACCATTTATACTGCAGGAGTTCCAATGGATATTAGTCACTTTAATGCATTACTTCGGGTCTACTTGGAAAATGAGCATCCATTCTCTCCTACTGAGTTTCTGGCAAATTTGGAACATAAGGGCATTGAACCAAATAGAGTGACATATCAACGCCTGATATCACGGTACTGCCAGCAGGGTGACATAGAAGGAGCCACACGCATCCTCGAATTTATGAGAGAAAAGCAGCATCCAGTCAATGAGAATGTGTTCAATGCTCTCATTATGGGACACTCACAGGCTGAGTATGTCAAGAAGCGGTTTTTTAATAGTTAAATTCTAGAATTTGTTAGTGATGGTGTTAAGCAAATCTGAGTTTCATATTCATTGAATAGTTGAAGCTATTTCAGCAAGCAGTCACCAGGTTACAAGTAGCAATATAGGTAGGTATGAAGGTCACCCAGAAAGTAAAGACCATTTGCACATAGTGCTCACACAATTCAACACTCCAGCATCCAGCATATAGTCCAGTCTTGGCCCTAGGTGATTTTCACTTGTTCCCAACATTGAAGGAATTTTTGGTGGTAGACGCTTCAAAAGCGATGAAGAAGTGAAGGATGCAATCAAGGACTGGTGAAATGGGCTGGCATTAGAGGTCTATGTTGAAGGCATATGAAAACTCATCACACAATATGGCAGGTGCCAGAATGTTGGTGGTGACTGTGTAGCATAATAACTTTAGGTCTGTTATAATGGTGCATTAAATTTATTTTATTTTTATTGTGCTTATTTTTCTTTATAGACAAATGATCTTTACTTTCTGGATGACCCTCTTAGTTCAGTGATGAAATTAATTAGTCTACTTGGGTTAGTTTCTTTGGTTATTTATTTTGGATGACTGAGGTTTGATTTTGCAGTTCTTCATCTGGTCTATTACCTATGGTGACCCTCTTTTAAGGAGTTCTTGGAAAAATTAAGCAGGAAATTTCATGAAAGGCTATACTGAAAAGGGTGATTTTGACATAAATAATTTTTAATTTGAACTGTTCATTGCTGTACTAGAACACTGTCAAAATTAATGGCTGAATTAATTTGTTAATTCTTTAATTTTTTTGATGGTTATTAAATTGTGAAATTAGTTTCATACCTTCTTTAAGTTCAGTGAATCTTAAACACTCTTGAGCACAGGGCAGTATATTGTTTTTAAAAAACAGCAGTTTTTAGATACTATATCAGTATTTTCCTGGTAAAGACTGCAGAAAACTGGTCTTGATAGCTGGTCAGCAGGGTGTGGTCCTTTCAAACACTGGGTACTGAAAACCTAGTGATCATACAGCATATCCCAAAATAACGGGTCTTGACCACACCGTTATGCTAACCTGAAGACTCACAGAATATAGCTTTTTATTTGACCAGTAATTTACTGAATGGCTGTTATGCTTGCTTTGTATTTGGAAAGTTTTGCCTTGAAGTTTTGGTCCACAGATGTACTGTTTATGTGAGACATTTGTTACATTCTGGTATGGTTAAACTGCACAGACCGGTTAATAACAAGACAAGCAATATATGTGCAATGTAATGTTGAGGTGTGTGCAAAACGAGAGTTGCCATTGAGATGCAATAAGTATTAAATTTTAGGAGTGTGAGTATGTGCGTGTGTGTGCACATGCACGTGCACACCTGTATTTGTGTGTGTGTGTGTGCATGCATGTGGTCATGCCTTAGCTATCTGGCATGAAAATTGCATTTCTTCTATTCTGCGTAAAAGTCATCTGTGGCCTGTCTGGCTTTACCATATTTTTTCATGTTATCCCATAAACAGCATGATTTTCAGGGGGAAAAAAAATATTGAATGAAATTACGTGTTGTGATTTTCTTTACAACATTTTCCTGAAACATTTCTCATTCTAAGAAGGAGGGGGGATACCTTATGAAAGAAGTGATATAGTTTGTGTCTGCCTTCCTTTTAATATATTGATGTTTGTTTGGATTAAAGTGATATGGAAAGTGCTGCTGGTATCCTTGGAGTTATGCAGCAGGCAGGACTGGATCCCAGTGCTGACACATACACTACTCTGCTCTGTGGCTATGCTAAGAAGGGTGATATTGATGCTATTACCAAGACGCTGCAGCAGTGTGATGCTAAAGAAATACAGCTCCTGGATAAAGATTATATGGACATCATATACTCCCTTGCTGTTAATAATCATCTTGAACATGTTGACACAGTAAGTTCATTTTTATGAATTTACCCTTTGAATCAACATGCCTTCAGATCTATGACTGAAATGTCCTAACCACTTAGTAACATCCTCTCACCCGTTGTCACAGTAGTCTCCATAGAGATATTTTTGTATTCAACACAGGACTTTGTTAAATTATGAGTGTTGCTTGAGTAAGAGTATTTCTGGAACTTTGCTGTGATTAGTCCATGTACTTAAGCACTTTGAAGGCTGAGGCATACATGGGACAATTTATTACACAGGGTGGTTGGGCTGGATTAATTCAGCTCAGGATAGGAACCGGTGGCCAGTACCATTCTAACAGGCCATAACTCAGGTTCCTGCCAAGCGCACCAGCGAGAATTCCAATGTCTTGTTTGTTGACCTTTTGTGTCAGAGTGACAGTTATGACAGTATGATATGAGTTTTTGAATTTAAGAGGGCCTACCACTAGTAGATGAGAGAGGTTGGGGTGGAGGGACTAAGAAGTGTTGTAACAGGTATTATGACATTTGCAGCCACAAGGGGCTGTCTGCCAATGGTGACATTAAAAAAGAGGGCCGTGGGAGAGTTGATGTATGAGGTAAAGTGATAAGTTATTTGTGGGTAACATTTCCAGAGTATCTTAGCTCTTTTTCTGTTCTGGATGGGGCATTGTGCTGCATGGGAATCCATATGGATTGGGGATGGAACTGTTGTGATAGTTATGCTGTGTGTTGCATTTGTTTTTTGTTTTGAGGAATTTCAAAATGAGTCGTTGAGTCTGCAAGTAAGGATTTAGATCATTATTGATTTAAAAGCAGTAATTATGCCTACAGGAATGAAATTATTGTGGGCATGACCAAGTGCAGGCATTTTGATGAACGGCGGCTAATTCAGCAGCTGACAGAAATTGTACTTTCACAAACAGTGAATAAGTTAAGTTTAATCTGTTGCATAAAAATCTTAATTTTTTTTAATGGTAAGTTGATAGGCCGAATGAGGCAGTCAGCAGGATACAATCAGGATGCTGTGAATTTAATCCTGCGCCTTGTAAACCATGGCTCTGAGGATCTTGGATATAAGATTCTTCTTACAATGCCCCGGCCATCTCGATCGGATGGAGAACAAGGACTTGTGGGGTCATTCTTTGTCCGCCAGCTTGTGAACGTTAACATAGTAAGTATGGAATAAATAAAAAGACACAGTTGTGGAAATTTTCTGCCTACTTCCAGAATTCTGTTTAACTGTTTGTACACTCAAGTCAGTGCTTAGAATTTATTGTTCATTGCATTATGCGTACTGAGGTGGCAGTGCAGTGCACTTCTTATTAATGCTTCTTAAATGTGAAGTAGCATAACGCGACAGTAGTGGAATCAATACTTGAAAAGGGAAATGAACCAAGCATTAAGAAGTTTCCATTATATTTCACAGTTCTGGATGGTCATGTGTAATGCTGTGTTTGTATGTGCACTATTTTTCTTGGGTTTGTGCAGGGGTCGACAAGGTCTTTATTATTTTATGATCAAATAAGGCACTTTAGGTTCATTCACCTTCCATGCTGAGTGGTCAGCAAAATAGAGAGACCCTTGTACAGAGCTGTAACTTACGTACGTGGTTTGTGACAAATAAAGGTCCCTAATTATTACATATTATTAGTGCAGTGTGGGTCAAACCTGAAAAAATATTGGTATTTTATGTTTTTTACACTGCATTGTAATAGAATTATACAACACAAACCAATGAAATGCACATTTTCTAAATTAATATTTTAATTTTTATTTCTGCCTTCTAGACTGCTTATAATGATGCATGTAAAATGTGCCATAACATGACTGTGTGTATACATTCGTCTTCTGGAAGATGAACCCTTGGGTTTGAAACATGTAGAAGACATAAAAAAAATTAAAACATTAATTTGGAAAATGTGCGTTTCATTGGTTTATTTTGTATAATTGCAAGTATTGGTAGTATTATCCACAAACATGAAAGTTTTTTCTCCCAAATTGATGACAAGGGGAAGCAGCTTTGCTTACTGTTATATGGCACAAAAGCATTGACTAGCATGCTGCTCTTCTCATTTAGTACATTGGCAGACGATTTTTGCTGTCATCATACAGCCATTTGCTGATATCTCACATTCTGATGGGTCAAAGAGGATAATGTATGTAACATAAGATTTCTACATGTATGGCTATAATGAAGATACAGATATTTTCAGAGTGATGTGAATTCATGGTCAGATGGTTGCAAAGGAATCTTATTGTTATGGAACTAATTCAAGACATGTTGCTGGTTGAAGGTTATAGATTTTTGTTTCATAAAAATTATAGAAAGCTTGCAGATGGAAAATCTAATAGAAGAAATGACGTTCACCTGTAGGAAGTCTCACTCCTCTTCTGTTAGTAGTTCAGGAAGAAAGTTTTAATCTTTTGCTGTGGGAAGGTCAGCAGTTTAGAAGAAGTGTGGTCTGTCAGTAACAACTCTTTGAGACACTTCGAGATTGAAACAAGATTTGACACTGTGTACACATAACAAAGGTGATGAATTAGTGACTGGAAAATAAAGAGAGGTTGGGTTATCTTGATCCCAGGTTTAGACAAATATGAACTCAGTGTGCATGGGTTTGTTTGCTGATACTGTCACTGCATTATGTTCACTGGTATCTGATCAGCTGGTTAGTTGCTAGTCATCACTTATTCCATATGGACCTCAAATGTTCACAGTGCATTTCTGAAATTTACAAGAGCATACGTGTGAAATACTTTTGCAGCCTATGGATAATGGAGGAAATATGGTCAAAAGTGTAATGTAATAGAATGTTGTACAGACAGTGGTCACTGTTCAAATTGCAGGTTAAGTGCTGACAGTAGTAAAATATGAAAACTTGTATTTTTGTTGGATGAGGCATGGTTTACCAAAAGTAAGAATTGTAAACACCCAAAATAAATGAGATACTGTTATTGCAGAAATCTCCATGCTGTTCATGAAGTTCCCTTTACACGACTTCAAGGTACAGTGTTCAGGAAATTGACTGAAGAAGAGGAGTGTAGGCAGTCCACTTTAAATGGAAGAATTTGAGGGCAGTTTGCAGAGAGAAGTTGTTAGTATTTTGAGACAAGCACTATTGCTTGTTGAGAAGTGTTTCCAGACAGTGCAAGCACTGCAAGACTGTTCTGTGGAAAGAGATAAGTTGAACTATGGAGGAATAATGTACCCTAAATTTCAAGTGGAAGCAGGCTTTGTTTTTGATAAAGATTTGGGACACCTGTAGAGCTGAGGATGACACACATAAGACTTCTCTGTAGCACAAGGGATTTTCAGGCATGTGTATAATATGATATTTGGTAATGTGACCTCTCATCACTACATTGTATTTTGCTCATGTTGACTTGTCCATGTGCATCCAATAAGACATAATGGAGTGTTAAGGTATAGCTCCACTCATTCTTAACCATAGCACTAGATGGAGGTGAGTGGCCAGCTTCATGTGTTGGTCATTTTATCCTGGGGTAAAGAGCCCACAGTACCATTGAATAAGGTGGGCCCGAGACCAAGTCTGGATACTTCAAATAAAAGAAAAGTTTCCTTGTGGTGCCAGAAAAATCACAGTTCCTCAAATGTTCAGCCTTAACTGACTAAAATATAAAGGCTTCTGAATATTATAAATGTAATTCTTCTTATCCATCATCTATGCCTTTTAGAAGTCAGTTTTAGTAAGATTCTACAATACATGCCATTGTCATTCTAGACATCAGAGTGAAAGATTTGCTTGTCTCAGCTGGGGGATCCCGATGAGTTTTCCATCTAAATTTGTATTACAGTTATGTCAAGCATTTAGTATGTCATTATCGAATTTCAGCCTGTAGAGAAAATTGTGTCCATATGTGAACAATTGGAGAAAGAAGATTTAAACCCTAGGGCACTATTTATAGCTACAGAGACCAGTCTCCAGTCAGGGAATGTTGATCAGGCTCTTGCCCTTTTTAATGTAATGAGGCAGAAGAACCAACCTATCAGGCAGCATTACTTCTGGCCTCTCCTTGCCAGGCATCGTAACAACATTGACAGTAAGTACCATGTACTTATGCAATACTGGAATTTGTGTTGGAAGTATATAATCAGGAAGGTGTCTCCTCTCTGCATCCTTTCTTTCTTTCTTCATATGCAATGAGGGGAGTAGGCAAGAGGCCTATAACTTGTAGAATCACAAATGTATTATGATGATATTACTAAGAATTAACTGAATAGCTGCAATGGATGACTTTGTTTTATCAAGCAGTTTACACATCAGCTTCTGATTCTGGGCTCTCTGGTGAAGACAGAAAGCTGAAGTTGATCATTTTAGCGAACAGTTTGTTGTAGGTAAATGTTGTTATTACGGACATGTAGAAATAAATTTAGGCTTTATTACCCGGAAAAGTGTGGGGGGTACACGGTGGCGCAGTTGGTTGAGGCACTACGCTATAAGTTGGAAGGTCACGGGTTCAATTCCCAATGGTGTCATTGGAATTTTTCATTGACATAATCCTTCCTGCCACACTACGACTCAGACTTTAACAGAAATGTGTACCAGGAATATTTCCTGGGGGTAAAGGCAGCCGGTGCAGAGGGCTGACTTAACAACTTCATGTACCGATTGTCATGAAACCCTGGAGCCTCAACCTCCTGCAGCCCTTTGGGCCTGTTCAGGCCTGTAATGGGATTGCTTTACATTTTTACTGGTAAAAGTGTTCAATACATAATTGCTAAAATGTTTGGGTAAGGGTGACAGTAATGGTGCTGTAATTAAAAGACTGAATTCAGTAGTGTTGTCTGAAAAAGAATTTTGACAGTTAAGTAAAAGGTGTAACCCATGTAGGCTGTTTAATCCTGTCACACGTAAGTTTGATTTCATTTTGGATTGAATGTTGACAGGTGTGGTGAATATTCTGTCCCACATGTGTACTGAATTCAACTTAACTCCTGGAGGAGAAACATTAAGGGACTACGTTATACCCAGCTTGGGAAAGATTTCATCTGATGAAGTAATATTACGTCTTCGAAGTGCTGGAATTACAACAGCAGCTGCTGCTGCTGCTCTTGTGCATTATCTTCTTAGTATGAACTCAATAGCAGAGGCTGCACGAGTTGGTAAGACAACCTTCAAGCTATCTTTATGTTTTGCTTGTGTTGGCTGTCACCCATTTTTCATCCACCAAGGGTGGATTGTATTTGTTTAAATTGAAATCTGCATGGGGACTATTTTGATGTAACCACTGCCCAGTGACCATTGTCAGAAAAATTCTGTACTTCATAAGTTGTCAGTTGTGCATAATAAATGTACTTTATAGACATAACACAGGACATTAACCCTTCAACACCTAGGTGAATAGACATAGAATGTTCTGGCATTGTGAATTGTTTGTGTGACAAGTTCTGTTTTCAGTTTCTGTTGCTGTATTATGTAAAATGAAGACATTTGTTTGCAATGTATCAGCAATTCAGTGCACTGTGAAATATGAACTAGCTGAAGGTATAATTTTTAAAACACTAGAAGTACAAATTCCCACATTTCTTTTGCTCTTTGTTAAAAGTCATTTCTTCCAGTTTGCTTGCCTTATTTATTGATTGTTGATGCTCTTTAATCATATACTTCAGCATACTTTATATTCATTCTGTCTGGACAGCCATGCGGTACAGGGCCTACTACTCACCATCATTATTAAGAAGACCTTTGGTGCAGGCATATAATCATACTAAAGACAGGGACTCTTTCATTGCCATTTTGCGCCAAGTCCATGACAGTGCTGACAGAGCAGTGCTTGCAGATGAGGACTCAGCTGGAGTATTGCCAGACCGCACAGAAGTAGTTGGAAATTTTACTGTGGATGTGGCAAATTTTAGCCGGAATCGAGTGGCAGATGTTGAAGCAATATTGCAGGTAAGTTTTATTTCAGTTAAGCCCTGTAATGGTGAAGCCATGATTGTCAGCTTCAGTATCTTGCGTTTCTTGTGTCTTCATACATCTGGAAATATTACAGTAGCAGTACAAGCAATATGTCATATACTCTTATGTAAGACATGTAGTTCAGAAGTTATAACAGCATGTTGCTACAGTTACTGTTTGCTAACATTGTCAGAGGTGTGTAATGCTTTGAGAAGATGTAGTGTATTGTATCTTCAGCACAAGGTTTTCATAAGTCCAACACCACAATAATATGCCTTGTTACATGTAATATTTGAGCTGGGATAGAGTAGTCAGTATAGTGAGTAGGTTGTGAGCTGGGTGACCTGGAGTTCAAATCCCTGCAGGTACAAGGAATTTACTGTTCTCCAGAAAGTCAAGACTGGCTCTGTGGCCCACCAGACTTGCAAATCAGTAGGTACCTGGGCTGTTTTGCTGGAGTAAAGTGGGTGGGGCAAGGATGTGATGATAATGATGGTGACTCAGTAGTTGTGGATTAGTGAAACTGTTTAGTTAGTAAGAACAGATGGTGTATTTATATAACACTTCATGAGCCATCTCCACATTATGTGATATGGTGACACCCTTATGTTGCTATAAATAGGTAATGTAAATAGCACTAAATATATCTGCTGCAAACAGTGACTGGAGCAGCAGGCAACCAGGTTCGTAGGGTCTTCTTTGTGTTTCAGGGACTTGGTGTGGTCTAATCTTCAGACAGTTCATCTTAGTTTTCCTGACAGGCCAATAGTCTGGAGATTTATTCTTGATTTCAAACTTTGTGAATGTGGTATTCTTTCTTTTGGGTGATTCCTCGTCGTCTGAATTTTATCTGCTAATATTTTGGAATTGTCCCACCTTCACAGGTCATGTGAACAAGAAGAATAACTGGGATGAGATGAACTGGAAATGCATCCACACAATATGAATAGAGAAGATGGACTGATATTAAGCAAATACAGGAAACCCCTTCTGCACACGCTTAAAGAAAGGAAACAGCCTCCTGCAACACAATAATTGGATCACTGTCATTCCAAGGCTCCGTTTCCTCGTTCTGACAGGGGGCCATTTCACCATTACATACTTTTCTTACTACAGGCATCTACGTGGGGCCATTGCCCTCCACAGCCTGTTCCTCTACTTGGACATGCCCCTGCCTGTCCCTCCTCCTTACGATTGGCCTGGACTTCTTTTGAACTAGACCTTTATCTGTATAAATACACTAGCAGTCTTGTCCCAGTTATTATTCTAGTTCGCGCAACCTGAAGATGGAACAGACAGTGTTGCAAAACATCAGCACATAAAATTCAGGTGGTGGGAAATCGCCCAAAAGAAAGAATACAACAGTCTAGAGATTAGTGTAAAATTTAATAAGTACTACACCTCCATCATAAAAGTGGAATTCTCTCTCACTCAAACTACCCATCAGTCTGTGAGCTGAAATACAAAGTGCTGATTGAATGGCTGTAGCCAGTGAATGAGAGCTTTGCAGAAGATGGAGGCACCTCCAAGTAGGGGTATTTAGCCTGAGACAGTTGAAGGTGTCCAAAATTTTGGTCACAAGTACGAATTGTCTTTGCATTTGTGCCCAGACTGACTGTACAGCCCACATAACCCCTTGCACCATGAGTACTGGAAGCTGTTTCCACAGCAAGCAGTTGGAGAATGAAGCTCACTCTTTGCTTCAGTGTGGTTCTGAGATTAAGAATACTTTTTGCCTTGTCTCTTCTGCCCCCCTTATATGTATATATATTCATTGTGTGTTTCTTGAGCAATGAATAAATTTACATAGTAAATTTGTGTTTTTTATGAAGTTCTGGGAGGATTTTTTTTTTTAATTGGAAAATCCCCATTATGCATCATTGATGTTATTTCTTAGGGCTTGGTAGAACAGGGGCTTTGCTTGAGCACTTCTGCTGCAGAACGTCTCCAAGAAAAGCTTGGTGAAGAATTAACAAGTGAAATATCCAACCTCCTGGCCAAACTGACATCTGGAGAACTTGTTCCCACCACATTACCCAGACAATCAGTACCACTTCCTGTTCTCATGGTGAGTATTCCTGATTGGAAGTAGCAAGAAAATGGCAAGGTACCATGGATATCACAGGTTTTTGACAAGCTAGATATTACGGGTAAAACCTCGTTAATTAAAAGTGCTTGGGGACAGGAAAATCAGATATTCAGTTATCAAATTTTGGATTACCCAGTGTTTATGAATGTACACTTACCTGTTACGTGGTTGAAGTAAGTCCTGATGGTTTGTTGTAAATTGTGATTGTTTTTACTTCATTGAATAATCAGAAGACCCCTTTCTTGTATTTATTTTTTAAGTATCTTCTACATAATGCAATATGGTTTATATCAAGGTGCCAGCAAGCAAACCATCTGTCATGCTTGTCAGATTTCAAACTTAGTTTATTGTTTCTTTAAAGAAGACTTACTTGACTTTTCCCAGTATTAAAAAAATAAATTTCCTGTGAATTGTCCAGAAGATAATGTACTGTATTCACTCAGTTGTAAGGTGTGTTTTTTCCAATTTTTCATTGTCTGAAAATGTTCATCGGTTTAGAAACAGTGTCATTTGTAGAGTTTGATTTAGTGGATAGCATTGTTTACTGATTTAGTGTTTATGGCATGGTTTACCACCCCAGAGCAGTGAGCATTCTATACATTCTGCAAATATAAGTACTTGAGTTTCTTTGCTCCTCAGCATTGCCACCTGTAGCCATGTGCAGCTGAACATATTTGAATTTTAGGTCATGTAGCTATTAGCAGAATGACCATAGCTGATATTACCTAATGTTGCTCACAACATTTCTATGCCATCACTTTATATCCATTTGCTCC
>Ga0131853_10005524_pt1 | contig 22817 bp, 11 predicted proteins | sample TergutLab28metaG_FD_92764 | JGI IMG/M metagenome (GOLD analysis project Ga0131853, IMG submission 92764) | Labiotermes labralis P1 segment gut microbial communities from Petit-Saut dam, French Guiana - Lab288 P1 (version 2) (version 2) | ecosystem: Host-associated > Arthropoda: Insects >...
AAATTAAAAAAAAATTGGGGGGGAGAATTTTATTTTGTGGTTGGGGGGAGGGGGGGGGGAAAAAAGGGGGGGGGGGGGGGGGAGAAGTGGACCTCCATCAACATTCCTGTCAGGCCTGAACAGCATCAACACATCAAGGACATACCTCATGAGGTTTGATGTCATCAACATGATGGCTGCCCTCAGCAGTATTAAAAATAAGCTGTACAAGGTTTAGCAGAAAGTGAAGCAGCAGCAAATTACTTCAATGGACATGTGGAAGAAGTGACGGAGATCAAAATTTTAAGACACCATATTGAACTAGACTACATGTTTCATTCAGATTTTAATGTGAAAAAGATATGACCCTTCCATGCTTCTTAAAAAGTAAGCCCTTTTACAAGGGACAGATATTATAGTGGTGGCATGTATGTTAAATCACACAAGAAATATTTAATGCTTAATTGTTCAGAACACTGTTCATTGGCTAACATGTTAAGTGCGGGACACCTTAAATGGGGGTTCCTGCACTTACATATGTGCTCCTTATACCTTCAAAAAGCAGAAAATACAGAGAAACTTGCATATACAGAAAATCAGAGTTTAGATCCTTGCAGTTTATTTAAAAAGTTGTCTTTCGTAGAGGTTATTCTATGTCAATGTGTACCAGCCCCACTCCAACACTGTTGTATTAATATTAGTGGCAGTACTCACCCTGATATTTTCCAGTTTGTTTTGCATTCCAGTGTGAGAAATTGGAAGCACATCAGGTTCCATAACCACTGCATGAATTTCTCTATATACAGTTGAAATTTGATTCAGTTGATCCTCAAAAGTAGTAGTGAGTAAAAGAAACCTATCTACTCTATCTTGCCATTTCTCCAACCCTGCCTTTAATTTGCTGATTGTCTGTGTGATGGCAGCATGCTCCGTACGAATTGATTTTGCCAGTACATCATCAAAAAATGAAGCAATTTGCTTTGTTGCTCTCGGAGATGTTCTGCTTGAGATTCACCAGAAGGGACGTTGTCCAGTAGAGCCTCTTGAAACAAACCAACCAAAAAAGGTAAAACTGCAGTTAATTCTGAACTACTCAGACACTCCAAATTTTATGCACTGAACACACTGACAGTTCAAAAGCAAATTGTTTACTATCTGTTGAACACAACTACCTTTCTTACAAATAAAAATGTGACTAAAACACCTTTAATGTATGTTTATGTATACTTGTTCATAAATTTCACGCATAATATTTTTCAAAGTTCTTCTTATATTAACCTTTTAAAATCTAGTGGTTATTGTACATACCACCAGGTTTAACATTAAAAAATTCTACATGGTTTTCACATTACCTTTAAGCATTTAATATGTACTTCAGAACAAACAGCAACAGTTCTCTTACACAGCACTAAAAGACTGGTTTTGTATAACTGAAATGGGGTGTGTTTAATGTGCGGTACGCAATGAGTCCTTATATAAAACAGATGTTTCATCATTAAAGGGTTAAATGAGAATTATTATATTCTACACTTCTGGGGCAAATGAGAACATCCATAAAATTGTGGTCAGCATACCTAATGGAGAGAAGCCACATGAGAGATATAGATGTAAGTGGGAAGATAATATCAAAATCGATATTTGAGAAATAGGGTCTGAAGATGGAATTGGATAGAAGTAGCTCAGTGTACAGTGCAGTTGCAGGAATTTGTGGGCACAGCAGTGAAACTGCATGCTGCTTAAAGCATAGCATATCTTGACTGGTTGCATGATTTTCCAGGAAGCCTACTGTGTTCTTTGTGAGGTCTGAACTGAATGTTTATACATAAGGAACTCATATTATCCTTCAAAGTGTTAAAAAATTGCATACAATATATAAAAGGCAAGTAAGATTAGGTTTATCCTGTCATATCTTGTACAGGGTTCATGTAACTGGGATGCTTTCAACCTAGTCAATCTAGAAAGGGCTAAAATGACAAAAAAGACATTCACTAGATTAATCATGGCCTGTAGACTGTTTATATATAAACAAATTTATAATCACCATAAATACTCGGTTTTATAGCCTCAGCTACCACTGTACGAAATATATGTGTTGATATATACTTTTTAGATACGTCTGTAATTTAATATTAATATTTCTTACTGTTTTAAGGACTCACAATTTGTGAAATGTGCTATTGTCTATTGCTAACAATATTTGAGATTGTCACACTGTTGAGTATGTAGATTATGTCCCCTTTCCTGAAGATGGAACTAGTAGGACATCTGTAAGAACCTACAACAGTACATGGTTTCACAACCCAGATCACTTAATGTTTTATCATACATAGCTTTATTGTTCTTATGTGTAGGAAGGAGTTGAGTTTTAAATGCATTCATACTGACCATCAATATTTATTAAATAAAGGATGCTAAAGAAACAAAAATTGTTGTTGTTCATTTCTGCCCGGTGTAGCAAGACTGCAAATATTGTGGTTTGTGATGTGGCACACAAACTTTACCAAGGTGTTCCTTACTTTTTAAACATCATATAGTTTCACAGTACACACATAAATGTAATTTCAGTAACACCCATGAGAAAGTATGGCCTTCCCCCCTGTTAACATTTAGATTGTCATTCAGATAGTTATACCTCCATTAGCCCTTTCACGATAAAAAATGTTGCACCGATTTTTTTCATAAACATGAATATTCCATGCGTGTGTGTGTTTGTGTGTACGAACATGATTTCCTATCAAATATAAGTAGCTGACATTCCACTATAGCTGGTTCACACCGGAAATAGCATATGCACAATGTCTGATGCAGTTTCAAGAGATATTTTTTGTCATCTGATCCACCTATTTTTGTTCCACCATGAATTATGTCATAATATTGTTGGGAAATTTTTCATATAGTATTAATATTTTTAGATTAAAAAAATGCAATCAGAATAATCACTGCTTCTCAAAGCAGAGACTCTTGTAGAGAATTATTTAAGAAACTAGAAATGCATGTTAATTGATTTATTTTGCCTGTTTTGTATGGGTGTGAGACTTTAGTCACTCACACTGAGGGAGGAACATAGGCTGAGGGTGTTGAGGAGTATATTTGGGTCTAGGAGGGACGAGGTAATAAAGTAGTGGAGAAAACTACATAATGAGGAGCTTAATGATCTGTACTGCTCACCCAATATTTTCCGGGTGATAAAATCGAGAAGAATGAGATGGGTGGGACATGTAGCGCGTATGGGGGCATGGAGAGGTGTATACAGGATTTTGGTAGGGAAACCTGAGGAAAGAGACCACCTGGAAGACCCAAACGTAGATGGGAGGATAATATTAAAATGGATCTTCTGTTAGTGGAATGTGGGGCATCGACTGGATCACTCTGGCTCAGGATAGCGACAGGTGGCGGGCACTTGTGAATAAGGTAATGAACATTTGTGTTCCATAAAATGCGGGGAATTTCTTGACTAGCTGACAAACGGTTAGCTTCTTTAAAATGACTCCGCTCCATGAAGTATGTATGAACACGACCAACTTATGACTTGAGTAGTATCCATGGTATCTAGAACACCCGAGTCATTCTATCCACGAGTAGTAATCTATGATATAGATACACCGCGAAGGGTTTTACCCGTGCTCATGTCTATAAATTTGGTGCGTTTAAACTCAAGTCGGTTAAATTCAAACTCTTGTTTGTAGTTGGTGGTGGAAGACATTCGTAGGTACGAATGTTGAAAACTTATGTAGCAGCGTGTCATTCATTCTATGTGATATTTTAACCCTTTAAACACCAATTTAAAACGAATATGCCATTTGCTGGCATTATTTGGGGCTCACCATATTCTCCACGTTGACAGGATAAGGGTTATGCCTCCTGCATTTTTTTGCATAACATGATGGGGAAAGCATTCAAATGCTATCAAAGCATAGCTAACATTTTTAATACTTCACAAATGCTATTGACAACATGTCTGTAAATAATTCAATGACAATGAATTCTGCACTTAATTACCTTTATAAATTATTTACTAGACTGTTTCCACATATAAAATTAACACGAGTATCTACCAAAGAAATTATTGAAATAATTAAATCCCTTAAATGGAAAATTTCACATGGTTACAATGAGGTACCAACAAAAATATTAAAAATAAACTTACCCTTTATCATATCTCCTCTCACATATATATATGTAATAAGTCGTCCACTGGCATATTTCCTACATGATTAAAATATTCTCAGATAAATCCAACATTTATAAGAGATTGCATTATCATATTAAAAACAACAATATGTTAGCAAATGAACAGTGTGGTTTTAGAATTAATTCCTCTACTGAAATAGCTTCATGTAACCTAATTAACAAGACCTTAAAAGCACTTAACAATAAAATGCGGGATGGAGGTATTTTCTATGATCTGACCAAAGCATTTGACTATGTAAATCATAATATTTTACTATCAAAATTAGAATTCTATAGTATCACAGGTAGAGCTAATAATTTAATAATATCATACTGGAATGACAGATATCAAAGAGTGTTAATAAAGAACAAATATTCTAAAAATTGTTTCTCTGAATGGGGAAAAGTAAAACAAGGAGTCCCACAAGGCTCAATTCTTGGACCATTATTTTTTCTACTCTATATTAATGATTTACCAGGCGTAATAAATGATATATCTAAACCAACCATATTTGCGGATGATACCAACGTAATCTTTACTTGCTGTAACCTTACAGATTTTAAAGATCAAATTCATATAGTAATTGAAAAAATAAGCAACTCGATCCAAACCAATTCATTAACCTTTAGACGCCTAATGTCAACTATAGTGGTCGTACCGCACCGCTAACCTCCAAAGTTGCATTTTATGTATTTATTCAACAAATACAGATACTGACTATTTTAAACATAGTATATACTCTCCGTTTTTTTCTCTTCAAAATGCAGTTTGTTTCATAATTCTAACGTATTTGGTTCCTGTAATATTCACATTTTATATACAGGATGTGCTAAAATTAAAAAATAATTCTGGCGCCAAAAGGTTAATACTGAATTTTAATAAAACTCACTACATTCAATTTATGGCTAATCTAAACTTGCAGTCATTGCACATATTAGTTATAAAGATAACCCTATCAATATTACTAGTTGTACAAACTTTTTTGGGCCTCACTTTGGATAGCACACTATCCTGGAAAACACCTATCGACCAGCCAAGTTCTAAATTAAACACAAAATGTTACGCAATTAGATCTCTGAAATCTGTTATTTCTACAAAGAAATTAAGAATAATTAATTTTTCTTATGTGCATTCCATCATGCCCTATGGTATAATTTTCTGGGGTAACTCGCCCCACAGTAGTAATATATTTAAATTACAGAAAAGAGCATTAAGACTTATCATGAATGTTGATAACAGAGTAGCATGTTGTGAATTGTTTAAAAAATTAAACATTCTCCCACAACATTCTCAATACATATTGTCATTATTATTGTTTGTAGTCAATAATATGGAAGAGTTTATATCTAACACAAAGTTTTCACTGTATCAACACTCAACTTAGGTTGGACTTATAGCCACCATCAGTAAAACTGACAAAATATGAAAAAGGTGTTTATTACTCTGGGGTTAAAATTTTCAATCATTTACCCCAGAATATTAAAAACTTATCTTGGAATGTAAAAAAATTTAAATTAGCTCTAAAAAGCTTTCTTTTGGTGGGTTCATTTTATACACTAGATGAATATTTTGATTGGATTTCTAGGAGTGATCTTGGTACTTTTATGGACTTTTATATGTATTTTAAATATAAATAATTTTATTTGCAACAATTTTTATTCATAGTTTAACCTTGAACTGCTTACGTTTAATTCTTCTGATGAATTATTATGTAGTTCTACTTTCTCTTATGTGCAGTATAGTAATTATGCTGTTAAATTATTCATATTATTAATGTATGACTGATTGACTTGTGTTGAATTGTTCTGTTCCTGCGCTATGAGAGATGCTTGCTATAGCATACACTTGACATTATATATCTGTGTTGACTGTTCCTGTATTTAAAGGGGGTTTATCCCAAAAGATTCATGGAACTTAAAATATAAATATAATATAATAAATAAATATAGTAGCCCATAACTGACATGGCTGGCAAAATTCATATGAGTTGCCAGTAATAGAAGTGATTGTTCCAAATGCAGATTGTGCCTTGTGACTTAGTAGGGCACATTTTCTAGCATCTTTGTGCATTGGCAACCATGAGCTTAGTTTATGACACATTTCAAATCAGCATTTGTTTCCATTCAACAGATCCTTTGTACAACATACATCCTCACTTAATGCTGTCTGGAACATTACTTATAATTTATTTTTACTGATGGTCTGTGTTGATTTGAATGAACTGGTTCCCGTGTTAACAGCATACATTACTGCTTTTATGTATCATCGGACCCTTAATTGTTATACTGGAATGCCCACACTTTACCTGTTTAATAACTTGATTTAAGGTTTCACATTATTTCCTATAGTGAATTTTGTAATATTTGTTATTAATTAATTAATAGTAATATTTGAACATAGTGATATGATAGCACACTGATCACAGGGTTAACAGAATTAAGAGTCTTCTTGGAAATATTAAAAACTATTGTGATTTGCAGAACTACTGGTGTTTGGAATTCATGTTGGTAAATTGACAGTTGGCATGAGATTTAATAAATCTCTTAATTTGTAATGCAGGTATTGTTTGCTGTAATTTACAAGGTAGTCAGTCTTTATGCCACCACAGATGACAAATTATACTTTGGGTCAATAAAGGGAATTATGTGGCATATCTAAGAAGTTTTCTCTAATTGGAGGTCTAATATTGCTACAGAGCTGGATCCCAGATGCAGAGTTACATTACACAGACAGCATTCACTGTGAGCTTAGTATGTATTTTACATGAACTTTTTATGTTTGCATGAATTTTACTGTGGTTTTTGAGGTGAATATGAAGTGACTGATGTGAAGTGTTACTTTCCTACATCACTTGCAGAGATACAGGATTATGAAGTGCCAGATTTACTTTGAAAGGTACCTCATATTGAATCAGTTAAATGGTTGTAATTTTGGTGTTAATCAGTTTATGCAACTCATTCTTGTACCAATTTAAGGTCCTTAACCTGTTAAAGCCAGGTGGTTACTTTACATACCACTAGGTTTAACATTAAAAAACTCCATGTCTCTTCACATTGTGTCTGTATGGTTTGCACAGATCACAGAATAAACATCTAATTTTGTCTTCTACAAAACTGATTGACTGACTGGTTTTGTATAAATGAGGTGGAGAGTGTTTACTGCATGGTACACACTGAGTCCTTATATAAAACAGATATATTTTATCTTTATAGAGTTAAAATGGGTCACACTGCCTTCTGGCTTTTATAAGTCACTGTTACAAAAGAGTACCAAAAGAATACCAACATATTTTTTTGTAATTTATTTGAGAACTCTTTATAAATATTGCCAAGCCCTTTCAGTCGTTATTTAGGTCAGACAGTTTTAACAGCTACTCTCTCTGGAGACCTATAAGAATTTCTGCCCGTGTGTGATGTGTAACTTGTTAAAGGTTCATCAAATCAAACTAATTCCAACAATAGTCACAAGGAAGAATAAAACGCCCACTGATGTTAAGTGCACTTTTTGTGCATGTCTTGTGGTTTACAGGATAAATAAAGAAAAGGGACATGGTGGGTTGTGTGTATGTTTCTGTATTTGTGTATTCAATGGCCAGCAGTCTTCTGAGCAAGTGAAGGTTACTGAAGTGTCTTATTGTTAATAATATTTCCACAAAGGTTCTTTCACCTGTATTTACAGAGCTACATGTATGTGTGTATGTGATTGAAATGTATTTTAAACTTCTGCAAATGCTACTTGATTAAAGTTTGAACTTTGTGTGTTTTGAGATAGTTTAAGCAGGACAGCAGATATGTCAGGATTGTTATGCTGTGCCTAAGTATACATATTCTGCATTTGTTTCATTGATTGATACATGGCCATTGCAGATGTGTTAAATGGTGGCCAGAATGAGCAGCAGTGTGAGGGTCAGTGTCAAATGAAGGAAGATCCACCAGAAGATGAAAATGATATACTGCAAATTAGAGATGAACAGCTGGTTAGTGACCTGCGTAGCACAGAACAATCTATAGACATGGATGATGTATTGAAGTAAGTTTTTAAAAGTATGTGTAGTCTGTATGACATTACGTTTTCCTAGGTTTTGAAAATTTACAAGACAAGCAAACTCGACTTGCACAGAGGTTTTCCATCCTGCAATTTATGGTTGAAAAATAAGTGAAAAAAGTCATACAACTGATATCCTGAGACGTTTAGTTTTGTAGATACATGCGACCATGGAATGTGGTAGCATCCGTTATAGCAGTGCTGTTTTTTATGACAATAAAGCACATTGTTAGGTGTACTGTATGCACATGTTGCACATCAGGGCTTAGTTGTAATTGGATGATCATGTGGTGCTTGCTTGCCAAGTACTGTGACTTACGCATGCCACACACCTACTGTGTGTTATTTAAGCAGATTGATGTTTATTCTGACATTACCATAGAGAGGATAAGGGATATCAATAAGTGCTGCTGATGTGACTAGTGTTAATAAGTGCAGGCATTCAGAGTTGGTTTCACTCCTAATCAAGATGGGTGCAAAAATGTTCCATTATCACTGTCAGTGCAGATGGTTTGGTGTGCCTTGAACAATATAAATTTTTGTATGGATTGCATCATGTTGCATATATTTCTCAAAGAATGTTTCTGAAAATATTGCTTTTAAGTATGTTGCTTTCAGTTCCAAGTCAAACACACATCAATAAACTTGTTCACAAATGTCAGGTCTGTGGGGTCACATTTGGATAGTTAACCAATTTAACGGTGACGTTTGCTTATTGAAGAATGAGGGGATGGAAAATGGACTGGGCTTGGCCATGAAAGAACACACTGACACAGAGTTTTTGCAAAGGGACCATTTAAATGAACGTGAAATGAAGGGTATGGAAATTTGTGTAGGTACGAAATTCAAAATGAATCCAGGCTTTTGTGAACATGGTAATGAAACTTCCTGGCTGGCAGAATTTTCTCGATTTTTCAAGAAATACCCTGCATGTTGAGGTCAGTTGCAGAAGTAGAGAGCGATAGAAGTGTATGTAATGACTCTGTCAGTTGGATGAGGTTAACGCATGTTTTGCAAGGATCATGGTGGTGAGCATTTAATTTGAACATGGAAGATATCAGGCTTGCACAGCTCTTGAATGGCAATGTATGAGTTTTTTGGGGGGGTGAAGGCACCATGGTGATGCAGGCTGCATTACTGAAAGTAAGGATCTTTGCTTTGAAGATTGAAGTATTAAGAACCTCCAAAATGTCGCCAATATAGCTGACATCTACATAGTCTTGCCATAAGTTCTGTTACAAGGATTTTGTGACCTAGAAGGAAAATTAAACAGAACATCCACTTTTCGAGCCAAATAATTTATTAGCAATAGATTTAAGTTTTTATTTATAATAATTTCACTCAAAATGGCCACCCCCTGCCCTAATGCAAGCCTTGAGACATTTCAGCCACTCTGCTAAAGTGGCATGCACTGTCTCCAGGGGCATTTCTGCCGCTGCTTTTACGAGGGATCTCTTCAAGCTGTCCAGAGTGTTGTGACACTTCTGGCAAGCCATGTCCTCCAAAACAGCCCACAGTTTAAAGTCCGGGGGGTTGAGGCCTGGACTCCCCGAGGGCCAATCCTCGGCTCTGATTAAGGCCAGAATGTTTCTCCGCAGCCACTCCTGAGTGTTCTTGGCCTTGTGGACAGAAGCTGAGTACTGCTGGAAGACCCATTTCCGGCCATTAAAAACAGTTGTGTTAAGACGTTTCACAGCGCCTTGTAGCATATCCTCTTGATACACTCGGGCACCAGTTTTCACACCTTTCTCACAAAAATTGAGAGGTGTCATCCCCAGATGGGACACCCCCAACAAACCATGACGTAGGACACCCTGAGAACGCACCTCAAGGGACATTTGAGCATAAATCTTGTTGTACTGGTTGTTGTACTGCTTCTCGATGGTGAAAATTTTCTCGTCCGTGAAGAGGATGTTTTTGTGCCCGTTCTCGGCCTGCCACTGGAAGAGGCGCTTTGCTCTTGTCCATCGGATATCCTTCAAAGCAGGAGTGAGGAGGTGTCCCTTTGAGCGGAGGTGCGCAGTCATGTGTGGATCGTCCTTGATGAGGCATGACCTGATTGGGCAATATGTTCAGCTTTCAGGACATGATCTTCTGTTTCCAGAGCGGATTTTGGCGAATCCGTTCCCATACTGTTTTGATAGCGGCTTCAGCCCTCACACTTTTCAGGCATCCTGAACGAGCCCTGTCTTCAACCCTCCAGAGTTCCTTATAATGTTTAATTGCTGGATTGATGAACCCTCACGAAATTGTCAGTGGTTTTAAGAGTTAGAAAATTTGAGAATTTGATTTTCTGCAATTGGGAAGGGCAATCACAGCCACATGATTTTACTTGACACCCCACTTCATGTTCACTCTGTGACAGACGAGAGCAAACTGCCCTGGCACAAGTACCTGAAGGGACAGTAGTCCATAAACAGCCATCCTTACAACCCTCTCACCTCATTGTCTCTAGATTTGGACAACAAGCAAGTTGCAACAGAATTTATGGCAGGACTATATATATGGTGCCATCCTCTGAAAAAAACACAATCTACATTACAGTTACAACATATGTTATCAGTTTTTTCTAGTACCATTAGAATTGTTACATTAAGACAACACAGTGGGACTTGACTTGCAGATTGAACAGGGATCAATAACACAAGTAGCATTTTGATTACCAGGTAAAGAATGAGGACATGAGTAGATCATTTTGCACTGTATTATAAGTATGTTTGTTCATGTGAATTGAAGTCATTCATGACTGTGTCTAGTGAAAGATGTAGAGAACTTTTAGTATGTAGTACCAAGCAGGCCTTTGCTCTTTTAGGCAGTCCCAAAACATGTGTAATCAACTACAAGCATCATAGAAGGGTGAAGGCCTCCTCTGTACCTAAGGTGTTGCATAATACCAGTAAGATTTTTAATTCACATACTTGTATAATGACATTTTTTGTACTGAGAAGTGCAATACTTTGATTACGTTTATCTGTTGTTGAATCTTTTGATTTTTACAGTATGGCAATGACATATCTTCATTTGGCGTCAGGACGGAATAATAAACAATTGTCTGCCAGCACTAGCACATCCAAAAGAAAGGTAAGTATACATTTAAGTGCATCTGGGGATTAACCAAAAATAGTTCCAACATGTAGGCAGGAGAGACATACATTCCTTGCATTAACTGGGGTCACGCAGATCAAGACTAGGCTCATCAAACCAAGAGCTTAAAGGACATTACAATTTGAACTTCACCAGATTACGTAAAGGTAAAGGTAAAGCAATCCCATTACAGCCCTGGACAGGTCCAGAGGTTTCTAGGAGGTTGTGGCTCCCAGATTTCAAGACAGTGGGCACACAAAGGTGGTAAGGTTGTCAGCCCTATGTTCTGGATGCCTTAACCCCCCCCCCCCCACACCCTAGAAATATTCCTGGTACTCATTTCTGTTAAGAGGCTGAGCCAAGCCCAGGGCCATATTGTGGTTGGAACAATTATGTCGATGAAAAATTCCAATGACGCCTTCGGAAATTGAACCCATGACCTTCCAACTTGTAGCGCAGTGCCTCAACCAACTGCACCACCATGTACCCCTCCCAGATTACATCAGATGACCAAAATGCTGTCTATTGTTCCATATATGTATATTCCTAGTACTTCTGTGAAATGTTTACATTCTAACAATGAAGTACTTTGTGGAAAAAAAACTACCCTTTTGATATTTTCTTCTCTTATGTTAAGGAGCCCAGTTCAGCCAGTTCATCCACACAAGAATACTGGAACTTAAAAAGGAAGGGGTCCCCACTAACTGAAATTTGTCGACAGACAATGTTCATTAGATTGGATGCTGCGTGTCGGTTCCAGACAAATACTCCTGATCACTTACATTCCAGGCAAAAATTGGGTAAGAAACTTTTTATGTAATTGAGAATATGAATGGTTCTGCTAGATGCAAATGTTGTGCATGTGCCAAGATGTTGGGATAACATACCAGACTGACCATACAGATAATCCCAGTCACATCTGAGTCTGCTGGTATAAGCAGTTACAATTGGTCCTTACAATTTGTTAGATCCCTCATCTACATCTAGTGCCAGGGTTAAGAATGAGTGACCCTGTACCTCTACTCCCTTATATGCCCTGGTAAAGTAAAGAATTTATCCCACTGCCAATATATGGATTTGTATAATTTGCCATCAGGGCTTTGATCACATGGAGAGTCTTTATTTTGAGACAGGCAGAGAGCTAAGTTCAGTGGGAGTGGAACTACAAACATTTTAGTTTTTAGAAAAATGGACCATCTTTGGGAATCATGTAGTGTCCAGTTCATTTACTTCAGCTCTTATTAGTGGACAGTACAACATTAACTGTTGTATGAAATTTTAAGTTTTTCTCCCTTTTATGTTTTAGAGGATTGGTATTTAACCAGATGATAGTCACTGAAGGTAACTTGTCAAATAATTTGTTGAAGGTATGGACATTAATGATGAGGGTATTGCTGTGCTGTAAGATTTTTATTTGGTAAATACTTAAAACATTTTTGCAGATGAACTGAAGTCAGGGCTGCAACACAGGAAGGGAATTACAGTGAAGGTATTAACCACCCCTCATTTTCCAAATTTAAGATCACATTTGCGATCATGTCCAGTACACTATCTGACCAGAGTAGAAGAGGAGAATGAAGCAGAGGAAATGGAAGCATATGTTCACAACATGAATGAAGTAACAGAATTTAATATTATATATCCATGCAATAAATGTATAAAAATTAATTTATTTCCAACTTTGCACTAATACTATAAGTTGAAAATAGATTTATCTGAATCAACAGAATTGTGGGGTCAGCTGTACTTTAAAGTCAGATGATGTATATTTGCTGATTTTGAGTTTTGTGTATGTTTATTTTACCTGATGTACCACTATAACTTTCCCACACCTTAACTCTCATTGAAATTGAATTTTATGTAGTTAAATACTGAGACCACAGAGGGAATTCACGTGGTTGGTGGGAATGGTGCCTCTTGAGGCTTTCCACTCTGTGCCTACTGCTGTGTATTGCACCAGGCCCCTCTACAAGGACATGGGTACAAACCATTAATGTAGTCCATTGATGCAAGATGTTCAATGGTGAAGTCTGAAACTGTGTCAGGGTGAAATAAGTTGTTGGTTCTTTCTGATTGGTCCATTACCATGTTGACAATCACACTGCATGAGACATTTCGTTCCCAGAAGTTTGAAAGTTTTGTGATATATGTGATCTATGGCTATCCTTATCACAATTGTATCTCTTTCTTTTACTGAGTGTTGTGAACCCATAATTCCTTGTATAATAGACTGAACCTCAGCAGTGGACTAGAGAAATGGCACTAACAAATCATACAAGTAAGTAAGTAAACGGATAGTATGTAATCAGCTTTGGAGTTGGTAATTAACCTTTAGTGAATGACACTTTAAGTACTGAATGTAAGCTTTTGGTCAATTTTTTAAATTGTTTTCAAATTCCACATGTGCAGTGTGTCATAATGAATTTTATTTATTGCACTTCTTGAACTAGGAAGTCCAAACAAAAACTGTTGAATTACTGGACCCTTAAAGATGGGATTTATGTGTTGTCCTGAAACATGGATAACAAAACAACCATTCTCTGCTGTGTAAAATCCCAGGAGAATGCAGATCTCATTTACACTGCTGTGGAATCCTGAAATCACACAGGGCAAACTATCTAAATTTACAATTATTCTGAGTGTTTTCTCACCCTTGCCATAGTTATTCATCAGAATAAAGGTAAAACTGTCCTGTTAACATGCCATGAAGGTGGTTTAGTTTGAAGAAATGCTGGATGCTTCAAGAGTTGCTAAATTTACACCAGTGGTCTGCATACAAGGAAGAAGTACCAAAATGTGTGTTTATCTTTCAGGATGCAAGTAAAAGCTAATGCTTTAAATCCAAAAATTTTTGAACCTCCAGAACTTGGTATAAGGTTGGAGAGGAAACCAACAGTACCAGTGCCATTTAAACTATCAGAAACAGCCACAAAGTTAAGGTACTTGTTGCAGCATTTTTGCTTCATAAACATGTATTCTTATACTGTTTCTGCACGTGGGGTATCCATTACTTTTTCAATCATCTGAGTCCTGCAATAGGACAGACATCACCAGAATTCCAAAGATGTGATTTTAATTATATGTTATCATATAGCTTTCATCTTAGTTACTGCTGCCACCTTTAGCTTCTGTCTCTTCACTGTATATGTGGTAACATGGTTTTGTCAGAATCATTCTCCAAAGGTATCTCCTACTCAGTATCTTTTTTGTTCCTCACAATCTGCTCCTTTATGACAAGGAGAGAATTGAATTTGAATTCTTGAATATGTGTCATCCTAACTGTGATTGCATGTGTCAGTTACTGCAGCAATGAGGAAATGAAAACTGTCATTCACAACTGTGTTTGTATTATTTTATTGCTGCATGTTTTAGCTTTTGTAGCAAGCCATCATCAGGCATGTAAAAAAATTAATAAAGAAAGATTATTTGTACACAGCCTATAAGAATGGTACTTTAGATATACCTGAGATTTCGGCTTTACACGAAATAGGTGCTGTATAAGCCAAAACTAGATACAATTCATGGAAGTATATTGAAATATATATTATAATTGTTGTCCAGTACTTTTGAGTGTGAAAGGGACTTTTTCAGTAAGAAAGTAAGCCTCCAGGGGAACAGTTCTGTATTTCATTTTGGTTTTTAATTCTGAACGAAAAGTTAGCTGGAGCGGTACATTATTCTGTGCAGTTTATTCATTCTTCATATCTTATCTAGTCAGTTACTGGAAATTAGAGTACAGAATAAACAGATCAAGGTACATCTTCATAAGAGAGGCAAACAAGTCCATTATACCCTAGTAGAAATAGTAAGGAGGCTACCTTTCATTTCTGTGTCAAGGTACTACTACTGTCAGTTCCTACAGCAGTAAGATGATGTTTAGACTACTATAGTCTGCTATGTAGTTACCAAATCTTTGAATACAGTGTGACTACTACATGTCATATTGTTTTATAAAAATGAATTTTGTTTATTTAGCAAAGTAATTCTGTCGGTAAGTACAGAACTGATGAAATGTTCATTTTGGATATAATACATGTGTGAAGCCAATACACATTTCTGTTAAGAAATGCCAAAACTCAAGTGTTTGGAATACAAAGTTAAGTGGCTGTTAACCCTAGAAGTTGTCAACTTTTGTTCTTATATTGCCAAGCTGCTATTTTGGTTTATTTCGCTGCTCATATTTCATGAATAAATATTATAACTTTATCTAGCTTCTCCCTGAGAACTTGTAGTGTGGGGAATTACAGTGCAATTCCAGTATCTTGACACTTCGAATGTATTTATGAAATGGGGCAGGGAGAGGAGGATATTTGCCTGACAAGGCTAGCGAATACTATCTGTGCCCCTCCCTCTTCCTTTGTCCTTCCTCACTTCCTCACCCCTCAAGTTTCAAGGTACGTTGAACGGACTCTATTTCCTCGAAATGTTACTTGACTTTGCAGTTCGGGTGAAATGGCCAACAAATGTCACATGCTGTCCGGTTGGCAGTTGTTATAAAGTTTGAAATTTGCGACACTTGGTATTTGTGGGTTTAATTTTTTTATCTCTTTTATCAACATGACTTTCCTTACAGGAGGAGTTTTAGCACAAATAATGATGTCATGATCCTCAGTGACAGTTGTTCTGGCAACACAAGTTGAGATTTATCAGAATTTAAAAAGCTTTGTCAGTCACTGAAGTTATTCCTATCATTCATCTTTACACTTAAGTGGGGTTAAAGTTGCTTATGTTATCCTCGTTTTGGTTGAAACCTTGGCTGTTGTAAATTCCAGTCCAGTCAGAACCTTTTTTAATTTACCAGCTATTTAGTGGCTTCAATTTTAATGTCATATTTCACGATAGTTTTTGTAATGGTTTGCTCTTGACGCATTGGGTTGTTCCAGTCATGGAAGGATATGTATTACGTCCTTGTCTTTTGTGATGAGCCATTGTCCATCATGCTTGAATACTAACAGCAACATATTTTTTAATAGAAATGAACAGCTCCGCCAGTATTTGTTTTCACCACGAAACCTGTTCCTAAGGCCATTTTGGACACACCTCAGGGTATCCCTATGAAGAAAGAACTTCCATCAAATGTACCTGTTACACCAGCATGCCTGAAGAAATCAAAAGTTTATTCCGAGTATAAGGATGTAAGTAGTGAACACATTCTCCTTATACTTACTTTTATTTTGAAGATTGAAGCAGCACATTCGTCTGTAATGTTGGCAATACAGCTGACTGCCACATGATACACAGGTGCAAAAACAGGTACAACATTATGTTGTTTTTTGTGTTGCAAAAGTAGTGTGTGTGTTAAAAAATAGAATTAATGTAGTTTTTGAGTGCATCTGTAGCCCCAATTTTCTTACTTTAGCTGTGAGATACATGAAGTAAAAGGGCAAAGTAAGTCAAAACACAACTAGTTTGTTGGTTGGGTGTTAGTGAAACGACATCTCTCGGCCTACTCGGAGGGCATCGTTAGGTTTTACAAAGTTCTAAGAGACTAAATATTGTTTGTGTGTGACAGATGTTGAGATCTCATCATCTGGCCTATAAATTATAGACCACTACCGAAGTGAACACATAACAGCCACCATGTAACAAGCACACAACAGAGGCCAGTCTGCACACACAAAACCTGACAAGACCATGTACTAAGAGAACAGTGCAGTGACAGCATACAGTTAAATAGTGATCCCCATATATAACACAAGACTGTGTCAGTGCCACATGCAGAATCCAACACCACTGTGACTAAAAGAAAATACAGGGCGCCTATTCTACAGTGATCTCCTTATACAATACACAAAAGCGCCAGTGCTACGCACATTACCCAGCACGATAGTGACAAACACTAGACCAACAAACAAGATGTCTATTCTATGGATCTCCGCCACGCATGTGACGCGTATAGACCTGCTAATTGCCATCTGGACCCCTCCCCCCAACGCCAACGACACCTCAGGGGGATGACCCCCGCCCAGGATACCACATACCAACATCCACCGCGTCACCTGCTCACACGCAGTTTGTCTCATATATAATTTATAGGCCAGATGATGAGATCTCAACATCTGCCACACACAACAATATTTAGTCTTGTAGAACTTTGCAAACTGATGATGGCCAAGTAGGCCGAAACATGTCGTTTCACTAACACCTAACCAATAAACTAGTTGTGTTTTGACTTACTTTCCCCTTTTACTTCATTGTTACATACACAACGGGGATGCCTCAACTAAAGACTGAGATATACATTTTTTAACAAATGTTTTTGTGCATGCAGGAGGCTGCTCAGTTCAAAGCTAGACCTGCCAATGTAATTCATAAGAAGCCCTCGGAACCAAAAAAATCAGAACATCCTCTGACTGATAAAACAACGGTGGAACTAAACACTGAGTGAAGAGCTAAGAAAAGGGAGGAATTTGATACCATGATTGAGGCAGAACATGCAAAATTGGAGGAAGACTGGTTTGTATAAATAATTTTACAAAGTAGAATAATTTTTGAGTTACTTGATAGCATGTGACGTCCATACATTTAATCATCTGCATTCTGCATTCTTCTACATTTTGATCTTGCATTTGTCTGCATATCATTCCTGCTTTGTGAGATTTGAATTTCTGGAGATACTGATAATGAAGAATACTCTTGCTGGAGTTTGATGTCTTGTATTTTGGTAGAAGTTTACTGATGTTGCAGAGTTCTATGCTGCCTCCAAAATGAAAGGTCACTGAATATCTACCAAACTACAGGGTGTTATGTTCCAAAAGTCAGTGTTCTTTGTTTCTGCTATTCCATGTTACCCTTTACCTGACATCATTCATTCTTGGTCTTTCTGTATGCACTTTTGGCTTTTTCCGTGTCTACATTGCCTTTACTACTGAGGTGTAAATTGGCATCTTGTGGCCCAGTTGATTTTTATTTCAGCAGTATTTCCTTTAATCAATTTTTGTATCTTGTGGTTATGGGTGTGTTTGTCTTGCTTTTTTATAATTTCATTTCATACCAGTTTGCTGCCGGTTTAGTGAAATAATCACAATTAAATCATTAATGTGGAAATCTCTGAATCTGGAGCTGTCTGCTTCTACTGATTTTGCACTTCCAGAAGTGTTCTTTTATATTTTGAATGTAGAGAGTGCTGAAATAAGCAGATGGAATCATTATTTCAAGTGTGAGAATGTGCTTTATGTTACATGTTTACAGAGGGCTGAGGAACTGGAAAGAGAAGACATGGAGGAGCTTTATGTTACATGTTTACAGAGGGCTGAGGAACTGGAAAGAGAAGAGGCGGAGGAAGTGGCGAGGCTTCAGCCTCGCCACAAACTATAATTTCATTTCTGACTAATTAAAGCTTTTAAATGACAAGCAACAAAAGAATTTGAAAGATAATAAGAAAATATACAAAAGAAAATATACAAATATATAATTAATTTAGTTCTTAAACATAGGTTTGCCTTGTGGACAGCTTCCTTCTGAATAAGGAAGCTGTCCACAAGGCAAACCTATGTTTAAAACTAAATTAATTGTATATTTATATATTTGTATATTGTATTATTTTTCAAGTTCTTTTGCTGCTTGTCATTTAATTTAAATGCTTAAATTAGTGAGAAACGAAATGATAGTTTAGCTTTTTAGTGTTAACATTTTTAAAAATCTGGCATGTTGAATTTTTATCATGTATTGTATTTGCATATTTTTTTATAAACATTTCCCCTGCCTGTGTTGAAGTACAGCATCAGTATTCCAGAATTGATTATTGTAATGGTATGTTTTCTGTTATGTCCTGTTGGCAAAACCTGATTCTATGTACATATTGGATTTAATTAAAGTGTTGCAAGTTGTCAAGAGACAGACAATTATCTGGCACTGGTTCATTAATTGCACCCTTGAAAGTCATTTTAAAAGCCATACATGTATTACATGGGGATGGTTTTAGGTACATGTAACTCACACTTGAGATATTTCACCCATTACTTTCACTCTTTCCTCTTGCATATGTGGAGGTTGAGACAGTTGTGTATTAGTACAGAAAACAGAAATGTGCATGCATGTCAGTAAGCAACTGTTTCACATTGACATTTAAGCAGTAGGTGATAATGCCAAGCACCCCTATCATTTATTACAGTTCGGTTCCTGTTAACATACCGAAACTTGCGCAATTTGGCGAAAATTACTTGCTCCCAACGCAAGCCGGATTTGTCCCTTATCCTGGGATTTTATATGCAGTCATGGAACAAGGAAGGTTTCAAGCCTTTTTGAGACACTATAGTTCCTTGTTTTAAATACATTTCATTTCCATTCTTGTACTTGACATGAAGGCGAGAAAATGTAACACCCATGCACTTAGTATGCACCTATTTTCACACAAGTCACTTTTTCTGTTCAAGGCAATACAGTTTTAACATGGTTCTTCCAGATGTGGGATGTGAGGGCATGGAGTGGATTGATCTGGATCAGTATAGGGACAGGTGGTGGGCACTTGTGAATGCCATAATGAACCTTCAGGTTCCATAAAATGAGGGGAATTTCTTGAGTTGCTGAGAACTGGTTTGCTTCTTATGAAGGACTCTGCTCCATGTCATTGGTTAGTTATTAGCTTCAGATATTCTGTAGTGAAGCCATTACATACAATGTTATATACTTACCAGTATCTCTACTGACTTAATTTTCAAAAGTCTTTGAAAAAATTGCATATAATCCACTACTTGGACACTTAAGAGGATAGCAACGTATTAGCTGAAGTACAGATTCAATTTAGAAAAAAATCTAACAGAAGAAGCAAACTGTGAATTAAGTAAAGAAATGGTAAGTGCTCTAAATAATGAATCAGTTCAGGGAGGGATTTTATGTGATTTAACAAATGACACGTCACAGTCCAACTTAAATTTCTTTTAAAAAACAAGTAAAGCTAATGAATGAATCATATCATACATTAGGGATAGGTACCAAAGTGTGGAGGTAAAACACAAAAATGTCAATAATAATGCATTTTTATAGTGGGGAGTTACAAAACACAGCGCTCCACAGGGATAAATTTTAAGTCTTTTTATGTTTTTTAACTACATAAGTAATTGCTCAAAAACTATTCATGGACAATATAAGCAAATATTACTTCCAAACGATACTGATTAATATTTACCTGTTCTCATCTCAATGATTTTAAAAATATTATGAAATCAGAATTTGAATCCTTAAATAAATGGTTCAAAGCCAATCAACTGTCATGGGCCGCGCGGTCTAAGGCATACTGCAAATGGTATAAAAACGAAATCAGACGAGTTAAAAAATATTTAACTGAAAAAATTAAGCTTAGTAACTGTAACTTAATAACATGTTACTGTTTGTTCATTAACTGAATTGACATTTAATGACAAATACTTGGTAGGTATGGTTATATTTAGAAACACGGAACAATTAAAAATTTTCAAGGAAAATATTTAAAGTAAACAATTCCTTTTATAGATTCTTAAAAACAAAATGAAAGATGTAAGTTGTGTTACATACCAACATTATATGGTACCCATTGTTGTTATTCAATAATTGCTGATAAATCTTTGTTTTGCAATAAAGCGTGACACTTTTGGCACAATAAACTGAAATGTATTGTCATCCATTTCGAACTACTAGATGCTGTACTTCATATCCTTACATTGTAATTCCTTCGATAAGGCTTAATGGGTCACTTTCATTCCACGTGTGCCTATGTAATTTTTAATCAAAATAATTTTCTTTTTCTGTATTTAATATTAAAGCAATTGTCATGATTGCGCTTATACTGCAGTATGGATATGGAGCAGATATTTGTCCATCACCTTATAAATTTGATTAAAACTTTGACATAATATGCCATACATAGAATCAGTTCCTTAATTATATATGTTTCACGAAATATTCCATAATGCTTGTCACAGATCTTTGATAGTGTAATATAGGCCTGAATCCCCTACAGCCTTTGTGTCTCGAAGAATGATTGCTTGACGGGAGTCTGCGAAAATGAACCATTTCTCTGAGGTTGGAGGTGGAGGGGAGCAAAAAGGTTTATATTAATTTACAAGCCGGTCCAGGCCCCCTCATCGAGGCTTCATTATCACACTCAGGCACACCACTATCGGTACGACGCCTCTGGACGAGTGACAATCCCAGCGCTGAGACATCCACCTGATTCGACACAACTCACAAGCGACAGGCATCCATGCCCCTGAAGGGATTCGAACACACATTTCCAGCAAGCGAGCGGCTGTACACCCTCGCTTTAGACCGCGCGGCCAGTAAGAGTCGATTGGCTAACATTTTAAAAAAAATTTAGTTTATAATTGGTAAATATTAATCAGTATAATTTGCAAGCAACATTTGTTCGTATTTTCCATGAATAGTTTTTGAGCTATCACTTATGTAGGTAAAAAAACTCAAGAAACTTAAAACTGCTCCTTGTGTAACACCGTGTTATATAACTCGCCAGTACGTAACCAAAATATGTAGGGAGTCTAGTTAAAGAAATCCCATAACCAACTACATTTTATCCTGCTTCCTTTGAACTGAAAGTTGTAAATATTCTTCATGAAAACATGGTTTATGCTGTTTCAATTCATATAGTCGTAAATTCTGTTTAGCTTTGACGTTGATGTTCTCGAGAGACTTGCGTAATATTGAGGATTTGACTTAGATGTTCTCAAGAGACTTGCGTAACATTGAGGATTAGCTGCGACTTTGATGTTCTCAGGAGACTTGCGTAACATTGAGGAATGACCCTAGCGCCACACTCGGCAGACTGCGACACGTTACACTCCTTTTGATAGTAGATCCTTTGTTGAGACTTTTCACCTCTGATGCATGGGCATCGTAGAATGTAGATGCGGCTACTCAGCGTCAGTTGTCAGCGAATATGGCCGCCACGTTAGTGAGTTTCAGGTGGTTGGATATATTAGAAAAGGAATTTGATGAAGCGTTTGTGGATTTGGACATTTTAATAGGTACACACTTATGTGCATAAGTTCCAATAGACGTATTCTAAGAAATTTGTTTTGGTGTGTGTTTGGTTATCATTTTCACGTGTTTACATGTCGATCGCGTATATGTGTTACGGCTTTTTTATGTTGCCTAGTGGGGTTATACAGGATGTCCCAGGAGGAATGTGCCAGACTTCGGGAGAGTGTTCCTTATGTTAAAGTATACCGATATAACCCAAAACACCTATAGCCAAAGTTGAACGGTTACGGAGATAATGGCCAGAGAAGTTTTAAACTTTGACAGCTATTACACACTTATTGATTACCAAATACATATTAAAACTGGCAGTAATATGTGGTTTCTGTAATGTTAATATCTGTACTTAACATGTAATTAACGTATGAGTGACAAAGCCATTAAATTGAACTGCATAAACACTCGCATTAACGCCGTAGTCGTCCGTAGGGTTCCAAGCACTTTACATGGCGCATGAATATCCAACAGTATGGCAGTACTGATTTAACTTTGCTGACTGCGCATTTTGGTATAAGCCTACTACATAACTGTACTAAAATACAGTACCTGCTTTACAGTAATTGTTCAA
>Ga0131853_10005527_pt1 | contig 22810 bp, 18 predicted proteins | sample TergutLab28metaG_FD_92764 | JGI IMG/M metagenome (GOLD analysis project Ga0131853, IMG submission 92764) | Labiotermes labralis P1 segment gut microbial communities from Petit-Saut dam, French Guiana - Lab288 P1 (version 2) (version 2) | ecosystem: Host-associated > Arthropoda: Insects >...
AACTGACGCAGGCCGGGATGATGGACTGCAAGAAGGCGCTCGACGAGACCGACGGCGACTTCGACAAGGCCGTCGAGCTGCTCCGCGTCAAGGGTGCGGCGAAGGCCGCCGCCCGCGCCGCCGAGCGTGAGACCTCCGCCGGTCTCGTGGCCGCCAACGGCAACGCCCTGATCAGCCTGCTGGCCGAGACGGACTTCGTGGCCAAGAACGAGGCGTTCATCAACGCCGCGCAGGCCATCGCGGAGGCCGCCAACGCTCACCAGGTCGGTGACGCGGAGGCTCTCAAGGCGGTCTCGCTCGGCGAGAAGACCGTCGGCGAGACGGTCGAGGAGCTCGCTCGCACCATCGGCGAGAAGATCGAGCTAGGCCAGGTTGCCTACTTCGACGGCACCACGACGGTCTACCTGCACAAGAAGGCCTCCGACCTGCCGCCGACGCTCGGCGTCCTCGTCGAGTACGACGGCGACGAGGCGGCCGCGAAGCAGGCTGCTCAGCAGGCTGCGGCCCTCAAGGCGCAGTACCTGACCAGCACCGACGTCCCGGCGGACGTCGTGGCGTCGGAGAAGGACGTGCTGACCAAGAAGACGCTGGAGGAGGGCAAGCCCGAGGCTGCCGTCGCCAAGATCGTCGAGGGTCGGATCAACGCCTTCTTCAAGGAGATCGTCCTGCTCGACCAGGAGTCGGTCTTCGAGCCGAAGAAGTCGGTCAAGCAGGTCCTCGACGCCGCCAGCACCAGCGTGAAGCGGTTCGCCCGCTTCGAGGTCGGCGCCTGATCTGACGACTCCTGGCACGCACCCGGCTGCGTTGTCGGCCCTCGACAGCCGCTTCGCTCCAAGGCCGCCTTCGGGCCCTCCGCCTTGCCGGGCACGCACCATGAGCCGTCAGATTCCAGGATCGGACACAAATATCAAGGAGAAGGCCGGTTCGATGACACGTCCAGTGCCATCGGACCGGCCTTCGCCGTACTCTCGCTATCGATGACTCCATGGAAGGACGGCGTGTGACCGGCTACAAGCGCGTACTGCTCAAGCTCTCGGGTGAGGTGTTCGGCGGCGGCCATGTGGGCGTCGATCCGGACGTCGTGCAGAAGGTCGCGCACGAGATCGCCGCCGTCGTCGCCGAGGGCGTGCAGATCGCGGTCGTCACCGGCGGCGGCAACTTCTTCCGCGGCGCCGAGCTCCAGCAACGCGGCATGGACCGGGTTCGCGCCGACTACATGGGCATGCTCGGCATCGTGATGAACTGCCTGGCCCTGCAGGACTTCCTGGAGAAGCTCGGCATCGAGACCCGCGTGCAGACGGCGATCACGATGGGCCAGGTCGCCGAGCCGTACATCCCGCGGCGCGCGATCCGCCACATGGAGAAGGGCCGCGTGGTCATCTTCGGTGCCGGCATGGGCATGCCGTTCTTCTCCACCGACACCGTCGCCGTCCAGCGCGCGCTGGAGAGCAAGTGCGACGTCGTACTCGTCGCCAAGAGCGGTGTCGACGGCGTCTACTCCGCCGATCCCCGCATCGATCCGACCGCCGTCAAGTACGACGAGCTCACCTATGAGCAGGCCCTGGCAGAGGGGCTGAAGATCATGGACCAGACGGCGTTCGCGCTCTGCGGCGAGAACAAGCTGCCGATGGTCGTCTTCGGCATGGAGCCCGAAGGCAACATCCTCCGCGTCGTGCGGGGTGAGAAGATCGGTACGCTCGTCAACGCCGGCTGACCCGGCTGACGACCCCACGCACACCCCGCGCACACCCCGCCAAACCGACCAGCACAGGAGCCACCGGTGATCAACGACATCCTCAACGAGGCCGACGACAAGATGGGCAAGTCGGTCGAATCGACCCGTGAGGACTTCGCGAGCATCCGGGCCGGTCGCGCCACCCCGGCCATGTTCAACAAGATCCTGGTCGACTACTACGGCAGCCCGACGCCGATCCAGCAGCTCGCCACGTTCACCAGCCCGGAGCCGCGCATCATCAACATCGCGCCCTTCGACGCAGGCGCGATGAGCGCCCTGGAGAAGGCGATCCGTGACTCCGACCTCGGCGTGAACCCGTCCAACGACGGCAAGATCCTGCGCGCGGTCTTCCCCGAGCTCACCGAGGAGCGCCGCAAGGAGTACATCAAGCTCGCCCGCGAGAAGGCCGAGAGCGGCCGTGTCGCGGTGCGTCAGGTCCGTCAGAAGGCCAAGCAGGGCCTGGAGCGGCTCGAGAAGGACGGCGAGGTCGGCAAGGACGACGTCACCGGCGCCGAGAAGCGACTCGACGGGCTCACCAAGAAAGCCACCGACCAGATCGACGAGCTGCTCAAGCACAAGGAGGCCGAGCTGCTCGAGGTCTGACGACCCGAGCTCTCGCGATCGCTCATGACGGAGCTCTCCGTGCCCCCGGCGCAACCAGACCCGGGCTCTTCGGGCCAGCCCACTGGCCCTAAGAAGGACTACGGCCGGGCGGGGCGCAACGTCCCCGTCTCGATCGCCTCGGCGGTCGTGCTGCTGGGGCTCGCGGCGGCGAGCCTGCTGGTGATCAAGAGCCTGTTCATGCTGCTGGTCGCCGTCATCCTCGTGGCCGGCATCTGGGAGCTGCGCCGTGGCCTGCTGGCCAAGGACATCGACCTTCCGGAGCAGCCGTTGATGGTCGGCGGCGTGGTCATGATGGCGGTCGCCTACTTCTGGGGTGCGCCGGCGCTGGTCACGGCGACGGCCGTCTCGGCGCTGATCATCATGCTGTGGCTGCTGCACCGAGGCGTCGACGGCTACGTCCGTACGGCGACCGCGTCGGTCTTCACGCTGATCTACCTGCCGTTCCTCGGGTCCTTCGTGGCGCTGATGCTCTCCGAGGGCGGCGAGCGCTGGCACGTCGGCGTCGGGATCCATGACAACGGCGTCAAGGGCATCGTCGCCTTCGTGCTCGTCACGGTCGCCTCGGACGTCGGCGGGTTCGTCGCCGGCGTCCTGTTCGGCAAGCACCCGATGGCGCCGGTGATCTCGCCCAAGAAATCCTGGGAGGGCTTCGCAGGGTCGGCGATCCTGTCGATCGCCGTCGGTATCTGGCTGGTCCTGTGGATGTGGAACGGCCACTGGTACGTCGGCGCGGCGCTCGGCGCCATCGCCGTCGTGATGGCCGTCCTCGGGGACCTGGTCGAGTCGGTCATCAAGCGAGACCTCGGCGTCAAGGACATGAGCCAGCTCATCCCGGGCCACGGCGGGATCATGGACCGGCTGGACTCGCTGCTGGCGACCATCGCCCCGGTCTGGCTGCTGCTCCACTACACGGTCTTCTGACGCCACGCTCCCGGCGCCCCACGGCGTGTCGGGAGCTGCTCGGCGGTCCGCCATCACCCGGCGGGCTAGATTCGAAGGACCATGTCCGACGAGAGCATCGCGGCCCCCGTCTCCGACGACGGCCCGGCCGCGACCACCGCACCCGCAGCCCGGCCGGCCGACGAGCCACCGGCGGGACCGGAGCGCCCGAAGCAGCCCGGCTGGTGGCATCGCAGCCACCCCACGTTCGCCTCGCTCACCGGCTTCTACGGCGGCATGGCATTCATCATCGTGGTGCCGGGTCTGTGGGCGGCCATCTGCGCGGCACTGTTCGGACAGACCCGCGCCGAGCGGCTCTTCCCGCTCGTGCTCGTCACCTTGCTGCTGCCGCTGGCACTCCTCGTGCCACGCAAGACCAGGCGGTTCGCCATCTTCATGTGGGTCGGCATCATCAGTACGGCGGTGGTGGTGGCGGGCGTCGGCGCGCTGACGCTCTGGCTCCTCATCCACTGAGGCCCCCCGGCGCCGAGGCCGGCCTCGGCAGTCTCAGCCGACCCACACGACGGTGCCGCTCCGCCCGCTCAACACCGCGGCCACCCCGGCGCGGACCGCTCTGGCGGCGCGCTCGGGCGTGAAGGTGGCAGGGTCGAACTGCGAAGGGCGGCCGAGCCCCTCGCCGCGGAACGATGCGCCGGTCCAGTCGGCGGCGGTCACGTTGAGCGTCGGCTCGGCCAGTTCGGCACCGACCATCAGGAACTGCTGCCCCAGGTTGCTCGCCGTCACCAGCGCCAGCGGGTCGACCAGGCCGTCTCCGGTCGTCACGATCAGGTCGCTGCCGTCCTCGATCGCGCGCTGGATGCTGTCGACGTACCTCCCCGGCCCCTCGGCCCGTACGACGTGCAGCCGCGCCCCGGCCGACGCCGCCCACGCGCGCACCTGTGCCGAGAGCACCCGCGTGCGCGCGTTCTCGTCGGTGGTCAGCAGCGTGACGCGGTAGCCAGGCTGGGGGTTGGCGCCTGCCCATGACCCGGGCCGCGGGGTGAAGGTGCCGGCGGGAGGCACCGGAGCGGTGGGTGCGAAGCCCGGGCGCGTGCTCAGCGGCGCGGTCGGCGAGACATTCGGGGTGGTGCCGACAGCGGAGGTGATCCGGCCGGAGCGTGACGCGGACGACGACGTGCAGGCCGTGGCACCGGCCAGCACGGCGCCGGCGACGGCAGTGGCCAGGATCGGGGACAGCAGGCGCACGCGACCTCCTCCGGGACAGGCTGGGCGAGTCAAGTTCTACCCGCGAGGGCGTGGCCATCGATGCCAGGAGCGGCTGGTTCGGTGAGGGTTCGCTGAGTGTTCGCTGGAGGGTTCGAGCCGTTCGCCGGGTGGTGTCAGCGTCTCGCGACCCCACCCGTGAGGAGCCTCGACCGTGCCCATCGCTCGACGCCGTGCCCGGCTCTGCGCACCGCTGCTCGCCGTCCTCGCCGTCCTCGCGGTCGTGCTGCGCCCGATCGCGCCCGCGTCTGCGCACGGATTCACCTCCACGGCGTACGTCGACCTGACTTCGGGCGGCCGGGGTGTGGTGCTGGCCGACCTCACGCTGGAGTACGACCTGCTCGTCGTCTCGACCGCGGATGCCGAGAACGACGACCGGCTCTTCAAGGAAGGCACCGCGGCGTGGAACGACGGCGACCTCGCCGGCCAGGCGGCCGCGCTGACGCGCCATGCCGACGCCGTCATCCGCTACGTCTCCGACCGGTTCACCGTGGCCGCCGGCGGGCACGCCTGCGTGCCGACCCAGGTCGGCCACGTCACCGTCGAGCTGCGCGACGTGCCGTACGCCCACGTGATGCTCCGGTACGTGTGCGGCGACCAGGCCGCCCAGGAGCACGAGGTCACCAGCAGCCTGTTCCCGGACTCCGAGCACTACGTCCGCGACACCAAGACGATCGTGACCTACTCGCTCGACCTCCAGAGCGGGAGCGCCGCGCTGGACGGCGAACGGCCGAGCTTCTCGACCCACCAGTCGACGAGCGCACGGTTCTGGGACTTCTTCCGGCTCGGTGCCGAGCACCTGCTCACCGGGCCCGACCACCTGCTCTTCCTGCTGGCCCTGATCGCCGGGTCGCGCCGGTTGCGCGAGCTCGTGCTGGCGGCGACCACCTTCACCCTGGCGCACTCGGTGACCTTCATCCTCGCCGCGCTCGGCGTCGTCGCGGTCGACGCCGACCTCGTCGAGCCCACCATCGCGCTCTCCATCGCCGTCGTCGCCGGATGGCATCTGTGGCGGTTGTGGCGCCGAGGCAGTCACGCCGGCGAGCTGGAGACCACCTCGACCAGTCACCTCAGTCTCGACCGGGCCGGATGGGCCCGGCTGGCGGTGGTCTTCTGCTTCGGGTTGGTGCACGGCCTCGGCTTCGCGGGCGCGCTCGGCATCGACTCGGCCTGGTCGTGGAGCCGGCTGTGGTCGCTGCTGGTCTTCAATCTCGGCATCGAGGCGGTCCAGCTGGCGCTCATCGCACTCGCGTTCCCGCTCCTGGTCTTCGCGCGCCGCCGCAACCCACGTGCGGCCCTGGTGATCACCGGCACGATCGCGGCGGCCGTCTCGGTGATGGGGCTGTTCTGGTTCGTCGAGCGGGTCGCCGCAGGTTGAGGGCTCCGCGGCTCTTGGGTTCCGCGCCGCCGCGGCGTCGCATGCGGTTCATCAACGGTCCATCGGCACCGAGGACCTTCGGGCGCTGACGACTCTCAGTCTCGTCTCAGCTCTTTCCAGGTTCGTTACTCAAGGGGGAAGTAACCGATGAAGCTCCATCAGTTGGCAGCCGTCTGGCGCGGCCGCCGCCGCGCGGCCGCCGCAACCGCGGTCACGCTGGCCGCCGCCGCGACATTGAACATCGCTCCGACCGACTCGCACGCGGGCGAGGCGGCCGCCGACGTCAGCAGCATCGTGCTGCAGCCGGGCTCCGACCAGACCGCACGGATCGTCTCCTGGTACGCCACCACCGCCGGCGCCCAGGGCGTCCAGCTGGCACCGAGCAGCGAGGTGACCTCGGGTCAGTTCCCGACGACCGCGGTGACGATCCCCGGCACGGTGGCGACGAACGCCAGCGCCGCCGCCAGCGGACACGCGGGCGCGGCCACGGCGGCCGACAACGGCTACGCGGTGCTGCCCAACCTCAAGGAGAACACCCAGTACTCCTACCGCGTGGGCAGCGACAGTCACTGGTCGGCGACGTACACGTTCTCCACCGGCGCCTTCTCGGGCGCCTACGACTTCCTCTTCTTCGGCGACCCGCAGATCGGCTCCTCCGGCGACCCGGTGCTCGACGGCCAGGGCTGGGGCCACACCCTCGACGTGGCCGACCGGCTCGATCCTCAGGCCGAGCTCCTCGTCTCGGGCGGTGACCAGGTGAACACGGCCAACTACGAGAACGAGTGGGACGCGTTCCTGCGGCCGGGCCAGCTGCGCAGCAAGCCCTGGCTGGCGACGATCGGCAACCACGACGTCGGCTCGAAGAACTACGAGCAGCACTTCCACATGCCGAACCTCGACAGCAGCTGGCAGTACTACTCGGGTGGCAAGCCTTCTGCCCCCACCTCGGGCGGGGACTACTGGCTGATCTACAAGAACGTCCTGTTCATCGACATCAACTCCAACAGCTACGCGGTCTCCAGCGCCAGCGGCACCGGTGACGCGGCCCACCTCAACTACGTCGCCGACGTCATCGACCAGCACGGCGCCGAGGCCAAGTGGACCGTCCTCGTCTACCACCACGCGATCTACTCGCCGGCCGACCACGCCAACGACGCCGACAACGCCAAGCGCCGCGCCGACTTCCCGCGGGCGTTCTCGCGGCTGGGCGTCGACCTGGTGCTCCAAGGCCACGACCACTCCTACTCCCGCAGCTACCTGATCAACCGGGGCGCCAAGGCCAACGCGGCCGAGCAGCCGGGTGCCCCTGAGGTGGTGAAGGGCCCCGGCGGCGTCCTGTACGTCACCTCCAACTCCGCCTCCGGGTCGAAGTACTACGACCTCACCGAGCCCAACACGTCCGCGAACAACGGCGACTTCGGCCCGGACCCCCTCGACGACGGCTCCGACGGACACGTGAACCACTGGGCGAACTCCGTGGAGAACCAGGAGAACGTGCCGGCCTATGTGAAGATCGGCGTGAGCGACAAGGCGCTCAAGGTGACCAACGTCCGCTCGGGCGACTGCGACGGCAGTACGCCGAACGCGGCCGTCCAGCGGCACAACGTCGCCTGGTGCGGCACCAAGGAGAACGTCACCACGCTCGTCGACCCGGCCGATGCCACCAAGGGGTACGCCGGCCGCAAGAACAAGATGGGCGCCGAGGGCTCCCTCGTCGACAGTGTGACGCTCCACCGGGCGCTGACCGTGCCCGCCGCGGCGGGCATCTCCGGGACGGCCCAGGTCGGCGAGACGCTGACGGCGCCGACCTACACCTGGTCGCAGCCGGGTACGACGCAGAGCTACGTCTGGAAGGCGGACGGTGCGGTCTTCGGCGGCGACACCGCCTCGGCCACGCTGGGTGCGGCGCAGCTGGGCAAGGCGATCACGGTGGACGTGACCGGCAACAACAGCCTCTACGACAGCGCGTCGGTGACCTCGCCGGCGACGGCCAAGGTCGTCGCCGCGCCGCCGATCGTCCTGACGGCCTCGGCCCCGGCGGCCATCTCCGGGACGTCCCAGGTGGGTCAGACGCTGACCGCGCCGGCGTACACCTGGTCGCAGCCGGGTACGACGCAGAGCTACGTGTGGACCGCGGACGGCGTGGTCTTCGGTGGCGACACCGCGGCGGTCACCCTCGACGCCGCCCAGCTGGGCAAGACGGTCACGGTGCAGGTGACCGGCAGCAAGCCGGGGTTCCAGAGTGCCACGGTGACCTCGCTGGCCACCGGTGCCGTGGCTGCTGCGCCGCCGAAGGTGCTGACGGCCTCCTCGTCCGCCCCCATCTACGGCACTGCCCGGGTCGGCGGGACGCTGACCGCGCCGACGTACACCTGGTCGCAGTCCGACGCCACCCAGAGCTACGTGTGGAAGGCGGATGGCGTCGCCTTCGGCACAGACACCGCGTCGGTCACCCTCGACGCGACCCAGCTCGGCAAGGCGATCACGGTCGAGGTGACCGGGACCAAGCCGGGCTTCGAAGCCGCCACGGTGACCTCCGCGGCGACCACGCCGATCGCCGCGGGCACTCTCGTCGCGGCGACGCCGAGGATCACCGGCGCGGCGAAGGTGGGCAAGCCGCTCACCGCCGTACCGGGCGCCTGGACCGCGGGCAGCACGCTCGCCTATCAGTGGCTGGCTGACGGTGCGGTGGTCAAGGGCGCCACGACCACCACCTTCAAGCCGACCACTGCCCAGGTCGGCAAGCGCATCTCGGTGAAGGTCACCGGCTCGAAGACCGGATACACCGGTGAGACGCGCACGAGCGTCGCCACCGCGAAGGTCGTCAAGTGACCGATCGTCGCGGGGACTGACGGGTGGGCCCGGCGGCGGTCGCTGCCGGGCCCATCGCGTCGTCTAGGAGTAGGACTGAGCCGATGGGAGAATGGGCGAGATGACCGAGACGCCCAAGCCCCTCCCGCTCGTGTTCGACGCACCCCGTGGCCGCGCCAAGCCGCCACGGCATCTTGCCGACCTCGACCTCGAGGAGCGCCAGGACGCCGCCAAGGAGGCCGGCCTGCCGGCGTACCGCGCCAAGCAGCTCTCGGTGCACTACTTCGAACGGCTCGTGCACGACCCCGACCAGATGACGGACCTGCCGGCCGCCCAGCGCGCCCGGCTGGTCGAGACGTTCCTGCCCGAGCTCATGTCGCCTCTGCGCACGCTCGAGGCCGACCGTGGCACGACCCGGAAGACCCTGTGGAAGCTCTTCGACGGCTCTCTCGTGGAGTCGGTGCTGATGCGCTACCCCGACCGCGCGACCATCTGCATCTCCAGCCAGGCCGGTTGTGGCATGGCCTGTCCGTTCTGCGCCACCGGTCAGGGCGGCCTGCAGCGCAACATGTCGACCGCCGAGATCGTCCACCAGGTCGTCGTCGGCGCTCGGGCGATGGCCTCCGGCGAGGTGCCCGGTGGCCCGGGCCGACTCTCCAACGTGGTCTTCATGGGGATGGGGGAGCCACTGGCCAACTACAGGGCCGTCATCGGTGCCGTCCGCCGGCTCACCGAGCCAGCGCCCTCGGGGCTGGGGCTCTCGGCCCGGCACGTGACCGTCTCGACCGTGGGCCTCGTCCCGCGGATCAACCAGCTGGGTGACGAGGGCATCCCGGTCACGCTCGCACTGAGCCTGCACGCACCCGACGACGATCTTCGCAACGAGCTCGTGCCGATCAACACGCGGTTCTCCGTCGCCGAGACGGTGGACGCCGCCTACGGCTACTTCGCCAAGACCGGGCGGCGGGTCTCGATCGAGTACGCGATGATGCGCGGCATCAACGACCAGGCCTGGCGCGCCGACCTGCTCGCGGACGTGCTGAACGAGCGCGGCAGCGGCTGGGTGCACGTCAACCTCATCCCGCTCAACCCCACCCCCGGCTCGAAGTGGACCGCCTCGGACCCGGCCGACGAGCGCGAGTTCGTACGCCGCTTGGAGGCCAAGGGGGTCTCCACCACCGTGCGCGACACCCGTGGTCGCGAGATCGACGGCGCCTGCGGGCAACTGGCGGCGAGCGAATAGCCCCTCGCAGCCCCGCCGTTACGAACGCGCCATGTCGGAGGTCCCCGTCAAAATGCGCGGATGGGCACGCGCTATCTCATTGATGAGACCAAGGCCAAGGGTTACATGGTCGTGGTTGTCACATGCCCGGACGAGCGTGTCCGCGAACTCCGGGCGGCGGTCAGCGCCCTGCTGATGTCCGGGCAGCGCTCGTTGCACATGAAGAGCGAGGGCGGAGCGCGAAGGAAGATCATCGCGGACGCTGTCGCGGCCTCGGCGCTCGATGTATTGCTCGTGGACGCATCACGTGGCCCTGGCAAGGAGCACGAACGAAGGGCGCGCGCGCTCGGAGCGCTGGTGGAGCAGATTGCGGGGGTCGACGCGCATCTTGTCTTCGACCGTGACGACACGATGGAGCGATTCGATCGACGCTTGCTCTCCGCCGTGCCACCGCATCTGCGTCCGGCGTATGTCCACCTGCAGCGTCACGAAGACCTGTTGTTGGCGCTGCCCGATGTGATCGCATGGTGCTGGGCACGCGGAGGGGAATGGCGTCGTCGACTTGACCCGTTGCCGATCCGTGTCGTCGAGGCCTGAAATCGCGAAACCCGAGTGTGCGTCCGTCCGGACGACCCTCGGGTCCACTTCCCGGCGCTCAGCGCACCGGGCAAGACGAGTATGCACCCCTCGGCCCGACGGATCCAACGGACTTCATGGTCGCGAGATCGACGGCGCCTGCGGGCGGCTGGCGGCTGGCGGCGAGCGAATAGCCCTTGTCGCCGGTTCCGACGTCCATACTGGGGCTGCCTGACGCAGTCCGCGCGGGGAAGTCCGCGCGGGGAAGTGAGCCCGAGACCCGTCCGGACGGACGTGGCGCTCGGGTTTCGCGCTTCAGACCTCGATGACTTCCGAGACACTGGGTGCCACACGACGCCGCCAGATGTCACCGCGCGCCCAGCACCAGGCGACGACATCGGGGATCGACAGCAGAGGCTGCGAGCCGAGCACCGAGCCGAGCATGCCGGGACGGTCCGACAACGGCGATTGGCCATGTCGGGATCGCGGTCCCTGTGGGCTCGACGCAGCACGCTCACACGACATTCACCGACACGTCACGCCCGCCTCAGCCCGAGGACGTGCGCAGCCGTCACCGTCGAGCCATGTCCGTGACCGACCTGCCGGGTCAGCCCGGCCGCCCTGACCGCCTCCGTGTGCTGGTGGTCTCGGAGTCGTTCCTGCCGCAGATCAATGGTGTCACCAACTCGGTGCGTCGCGTCCTCGAACATCTCGCCGCCGAGGGACATGCCGCCGAGCTCGTCGCCCCCACCGGCCCCGCGACGTACGAGGGCTTCCGGATCACCCGCGCCCGCGGTGCGTTCCTCCCGCTCTACAAGGACTTCCGCGTCGGCTTCGAGAGCCGTCGGCGGCTGCGGCAGGTCATGATGCGCTTCCGTCCTGACGTGGTCCACATCGCAAGCCCGGCGACGCTGGGCTTCCAGGCGGTCCGCGTCGCGGGCGAGCTCGGCATCCCGACGGTCGCGATCTATCAGACCGACATGGTCGGATTCGCTCGGCGCTACGAGGAGCGGTTCGGGCTGACCGGCGTGCCGGCGCCGTCCAAGGCGATGGCGGCGTTCACCCGGATGATCCACCTCGGCGTCGACCGCACCCTCGCCCCGAGCACGGCGAGCCTCACCCAGCTCGACGCGCTCGCGGTGCCGCGCACCGCTCTCTGGCCCCGCGGGGTCAACGTCGAGCAGTTCCACCCCTCGCGTCGCGACGAGCAGCTCCGCGCGCAGCTTGCCACCGGTGGCGAGACCATCGTCGGATACGTCGGCCGGCTCGCGATCGAGAAGGAGCTCGAGCTCCTGACCGTCCTCGACGCCGACCCTCGCATCCGGCTGGTCCTGGTCGGCGGCGGCCCGGACGAGGCAAAGCTGCGGGCGATGCTTCCCCACGCGGCCTTCCTCGGCGTGCTGCACGGCGACGAGCTCGGCGCGGCGTATGCGAGCCTGGACGCCTTCGTGCACACCGGCCGCCACGAGACCTTCTGCCAGTCCGCGCAGGAGGCGCTCGCCTCGGGCCTCCCGGTGGTCGCACCACGCCAGGGTGGCCCCGTCGACCTGGTGACCGACGGCGTGACGGGCTTCCTCTACACCCCAGGCAGCGCCGCCGAACTGCACGAGTACGTCGCCCGGCTGGTGGCGGACACGACGCTGCGTCGGCGGATGGGTCGCGCAGCCCGGGTCTCGGTCGCCGACAGGTCGTGGAAGTCGGTGAACGACCGGCTCGTGCGGCACTACCGCGAGGTCATCGAGGAGCGCAGCGGGTTCCGCAGCCAGCGGCTGAGCGCCTGAGCCCGTCTCCTCGGCCGGTCCTCACCGCGTGATCAGCGGGTGACCAGCGCCGCGACCTCGTCGATGGAGTCGACAAGGTGGACGTGCGGCTCCATCATCCGTCCCTGGGCGAGGGCCTCGAGGAGCGGCCAGGCCGGATAGGTGCGGGTCCAGTAGTCGCGCCCGAGCAGGATCATCGGCGCGACCGCGGAGGCATCTGCGTAGTAGTTCTCGCAGGCGTCCTGGAAGATCTCCTGGACGGTGCCGCCGGCGCCGGGCAGGAAGACGATCCCCGCATCGCAGACCTCGAGGAGGATCGCTTCCCGGGTGGCGTTGCGGAAGTACTTGGCGATCGCGTCCGCGAACACGTTGGGCGGCTCGTGGCCGTAGTGCCACGTCGGGATCCCCAGGCTCGAAGGCGGGCGCTCCGGGTCGTCGTACTGGTGGCGGACGGCGAGCGCGACGTCGGCCCACTCCTGGATCGAGGGCCGGAACGCGGGTACCGCCGCGAGGCGCGAGAGCGCGTCGTCGACCTCGTGGAGCGGCCGCCCCGCCAGCCATGCCCCGAGGTTGGCGGCCTCCATCGCGCCCGGGCCGCCGCCGGTGGCCACCACGTGGGAGGCGCCGAGGGTGTGTCCCAGGCGCGCCGCGTCGGCGTACTCCCGGCTGCCGCGCTGCGCGTCGTGGCCGCCCATCACCCCGACGATGCGCTTGCCCTCGATCCATGCCTCGAGCGCCTCGTCGATCGCGTGATCGTGCAACGCCTGCGCCAGGGTGTCGTCGGCATCGCCCCGTTGCTGCGACCAGGCGAACGCGCGCGCGTCGAGGGAGTCCGTGTAGACCGCCGTGTCGTAGAGCTCGTCCGCGGCGTACAGCTGCGAGCGATAGGGGTCGACCGGGACCTCCGGGATGCGCGGCAGCACCAGTGCGCCCTCGGCGACGGCGCGTTCGGCATCGCCGGGCGCGAACGCGCAACCCAGGAAGGTCGCCCCCGTGAGCTCGAGTCTGGAGAGCGCCTCCGAGCGCCCGGTGAGGTCGAGGCCGGTCAGTCGCCAGCCGCGAAGCGAGCGCGCGCCCGCGGCCAGACGGCGATCAAGCTGGGCGAGCGTGCCGACGTGGACCAGACGACCGCGTTGTGGCTTCACGGCGGCCAAGATAGCGGGCCCGCTCCCCGGCCGGTGGGGAGCGGGCCCGGTGCTCAGAACGCGTGCGCCATCAGGTCACCGAACAGCTCCTGCTCGTCGACCTCGAGCCCGCGCGACCGGAACCAACGGCACACGTTGGTGCAGTCGCGCAGCAGGAAGTCGAACCCGGCAGCGTTGCCCACCAGGTCGACGATCTGGGGCAGGTCGATGATCACCAGCCGCTCGCCGGCCGCCAGGATGTTGTACGGCGACAGGTCGCCGTGCACCAGGCCCGCCTGGACCATCATGGCCAGCGCGTCGCGCAGCTGCTCGAAGTACGACGCCAGCAGTGCAGGCCCGGGCCGGGTCTGGGCCAGCCGCGGGGCGGTGGTGTCCCCGTCGTCGGTCTCGACCCGGATCCACTCCATCAGGATCTCCGTGCCGTCGACCTGCACCGGATAGGGGACCGGCACGCCGAGGCGCCAGCACCGCACCAGGGCGTTCCACTCCGAGATCGCCCACTCGGAGGTGGCGACCTCGCGGCCCCAGGTGGACTTGCGCTTGAGCGCGCGCTCGTCACGCGAGCGCTTGGTGCTGCGGCCCTCGGTGTAGCTGGCCGCTCGGTGGAAGGTGCGATGGTCGGTGTCGCGGTAGCGCTTGGCCACCATGACCACCGACTCCTCGGGTCGGTGCGGGTCGGCCCGCTCGAGAAGGAACGCGTCGGCCTCCTTGCCGGTCTTGAGGATGCCCAACTCGGTGTCGATGGCGCCCTGCGAGGTCACCACCCACGCGGGTCGGGGCTCCGGGCCGCGGCTGAGCGGCTCGACCTCGAGCCACGTCGACCAGCGCTGGCCGGGCTCGAGCTCGTCGTAGGCGACGTAGTCGAAGGTGAAGGGATCGCCCGTGGTCTGGCCCGGGCGGTAGTCAGGAGCGACGTGCTCCTCGGTCATGTGGTGCTCCAAGCGTCGAAGAGGTCTGGTCTGAGGACAGGCCGAAGACAGTGGTCGTCATCTCACTGCTCCTCTCCGACGGTGGGCGCGGCGCGCCACGGGTGCGCCCAGCATCGGGCATGGCATTGGGCTGGGGCAACGGGTTTTATCCCAGCAACGGCTCGATCCGCCGGGCGACCACGCTCGGGCGCCCGGTGAGGCCCTCCTCGACGTCGGCCAGCGTCATGCCCGCCCGACCGGCGTTGACGCCGAGCCATCGCAGCGGCTCGGGCTCCCAGGCAGGGGAGTGGTGGCCGACCCACGGCAGCCGGGTCAGCTCGCTCGCGCGGCCCAGGATCAGGTCGCGCAGGGTGCGGCCGGCCAGGTTCGTGGTGGCCACGCCGTCGCCGACGTACCCGCCCGCCCAGGCCAGACCGTTCTGCAGCCCCACCGAGGCCGACCAGTCCCGCGTGACGCCGAGCGCGCCGCCCCAGGCATGGGTCACCTTCGTGCCCCGCAGCACCGGGAAGAGTTCGACGAGGGCGGCGTACAGGTGGCGGAACGTGCGCTCGTCGTGGTCATGGCCCGGCGAGATGCGCGAGCCGAAGTGGTACGGCGCGCCGCGGCCGCCGAAGACCATCCGGCCGTCGGCGGTGCGCTGGCCGTAGACGATCAGGTGACGGTGGTCCGCGAACGTCTCCCGCTCGGCCAGGCCGATCTCGTCCCAGACGGAGTCGGGGAGCGGCTCGGTGGCGATGATCAGGCTGTGGATCGGTACCACGGCCCGGCGCAGCCCGGCCAGCCGCGGCGTGTAGCCCTCCGTGGCGCGCACCACGACGTCGGCCGCGACTGTGCCCCGCTCGGTGTGCGCCCGCCCCGGCCCGACGGCGCTCACCCTGGTCTGCTCGAGGATCCTCACCCCGCGCTCCTCCACCACCCGCGCCAGCCCGCGGGCCAGCTTGGCGGGGTGCACCACCGCACAGTGCGGTGTGTACGTCGCCCCCAGCGTCCCGGTGGCGGCAAGCCGGGCGTGGGCGTCGTCGCGGCCGAGCAGCACCGGGTCGTCGCGCCCCCAGGCCCGGGCCTCGGCCACCTCCTCCTCGGCACGGGTCAGTTGCGCGGCGCCACGGGCGACCACGACGGTCCCACCCTTGGCCACGTCGGCGTCGATCCCCTCGGACGCCGCCACGGCTATGACCTCGTCGACGCTGGCCCGCATCGCGTCGTACTGCGCGATGGCGTCGGCGCGCGAGGTGCGGGCGGCCAGGGTGGCCAGGGACGAGGGGAAGAGAGCCGAGCACCAGCCGCCGTTGCGGCCGCTCGCACCGAATCCGGCGATCTCGGCCTCGAGGACGACGACGCTCAGGTCGGGCCGCGCCTCGGTCAGGTAGTACGCCGTCCACAGGCCGGTGTAGCCGGCCCCGACGATCGCGACGTCCGCCTTCAGGTCGGCGGTCAGGCCGGGCCGCGGCCGCAGGTCCTCGCCAACCGTCGCGTGCCACAGGCTCAGGTCGGCGTACCCGCTCAGCGCACACCCCAGGCGTAGGTCTGCTTGCGCAGATTGAGGTACATGAAGGTCTCGGTCACCGCGACCCCCTCGATCGTGCGGATGCGCCCCGAGACCAGGGAGAGCAGGTGCTCGTCGGACTCGGCGACCACCTCGACCAGCAGGTCGTAGGAGCCGGCCGTGACCACGACGTAGTCGACCTCCTCGATCTCGGCGATCTTGTCGGCAACCGTCTCGATCGGCCCGGAGACCTTGACCCCGATCATGGCCTGCCGCGCGAAACCGAGTTCGAGCGGGTCGGTGACCGCCACGACCTGCATCACGCCGCCCTCGACCAGGCGCTGCACGCGCTGCCGGACGGCGGCCTCCGAGAGCCCGACCTCCTTGCCGATCGCGGCGTAGGAACGTCTGCCGTCCTGTTGGAGCTGCTCGATGATGGCCTTGCTGACCTCGTCGAGGGCGGCCCTGGCGGCCGCGCGCCTGCGTGTCATGCGGGACAGTCAAGCGTTGCGCGGGCCCGGAAGCAACGACTTTGCCGTTGATTTCGTTGCATTCACGCGCTCAATCGACGGGATCCCTTGTCGAGAGCCAGCGATCATGACACGATCCGACCCAATCGTCGGTCAGTACACGAGGGGTGCAATGCAGGTCACGCGGCGCGGGCTGCTCAAGGGCGCTGGAGGCGTCGCGTTCGTCGGCGCCAGCGTCGGCGTGCTGCCGCTCTTCGGCACGCCGAACCGTCGACAGGACCCGGCCACCTGCTTCGCTCCGGACCGGTCGGCCACCGACCGGCAGCTGACGATCAGCAACTGGCCCGTGTACATCGACCAGGACGACCCCAAGCACCACTACCTCTCGACGATGACCAGGTTCGAGAAGCACTACGGCGTCACGGTGAACTACCACACCGACATCAACGACAACGTCCAGTTCTTCGCCAAGGTGCAGAACCAGCTCGGCTCCTGTTCCTCGACCGGTCGCGACATGATGGTGCTCACCGACTGGATGGCCGCCCGGATGATCAACATGGGCTGGATCCAGCCCATGGACCCGGCCCGGGTCCCGAACCTGCACAAGAACATCCTCTCCTCGCTGCGCGCCCCCGACTGGGACCCGGAGCGCCGCTTCTCGGCGCCGTGGCAGGCCGGGTTCACCGGCATCGCCTACAACGCGAAATACCTCGACAATCCGCCCAAGACGGTCACCGAGCTGCTCACCCGGCCGGATCTGCGCGGCAAGATCAGCGTGCTCTCCGAGATGCGCGACACGATGGGCCTGCTGCTGCTCGCGATGGGCTACGACTCCGACCACTTCACGCCTGCGCAGTGGAACAAGGCGCTGGCGTTCCTCAACAACGCCAAGAACAGCGGCCAGATCCGCGCGTTCACCGGCAACGAGTATCTCGACGACCTCGGGGCGGGCAACGTCGTGGCCTGCCTGGCCTGGTCCGGTGACATCGCCGCCTCGCCCAACCCGCACCTGCGCTTCATCATCCCCCAGGACGGGATGATGATCTGGTCGGACAACATGCTCATCCCGAACATGACGAACCATCTCTCGCTCGCCGAGGACTGGGTCAACTGGTACTACCGGCCCGACATCGCGGCGTACCTGGCCGACTACAACTGGTACGTCTGCCCGGTCCAGGGGGCCGAGCACTACATGAAGCAGATCGACCCGTCCGCCGTCGGCAATCCGCTCATCTTCCCGACCCCGGAGTATCTCAAGAGGACCCACCAGTTCATGGCGCTCCAGGAGTACCAGATTCGCAACTACGAAGGAGACTTCTCCAATGTCTCAGGCGTCTGACGGCACTCCGGCGACGGGTCGCGACCTCCGGCTGAGCCAGCTCGAGAAGGTCTACGCGAACGGCTTCATGGCCGTCCAGCCGCTCGACCTGGTCGTCCCGCAGGGCAGCTTCTTCGCGCTCCTCGGCCCGTCGGGGTGCGGCAAGACGACGACGCTGCGCATGGTCGCCGGGCTGGAGACACCGACAGCCGGTCGCATCACCATCGGCGAGACCGACATCACCTACGAGAAGCCCTACCGCCGCCCGGTCAACACGGTCTTCCAGAGCTACGCGCTCTTCCCGCACCTGACGATCTTCGAGAACGTCGCCTTCGGCCTCAAGCGGCGCGGCGTCAAGAGCGTCAAGAAGCCGGTCGCCGACATGCTCGACCTCGTCGAGCTCACCAGCCAGGCCGACAAGAAGCCGGCGCAGCTCTCGGGCGGTCAGCAGCAACGGGTGGCACTGGCCCGGGCCCTGATCAACCAGCCCGAGGTGCTGCTGCTCGACGAGCCGCTGGGTGCCCTCGACCTGAAGCTGCGGCGAGCGATGCAGCTGGAGCTCAAGCGGATCCAGACCGAGGTCGGCCTGACGTTCATCCACGTCACCCACGACCAGGAGGAGGCCATGACGATGGCCGACACCATCGCGGTGATGAACGCGGGAAAGGTCGAGCAGATGGGCAGCCCCAGCGAGCTCTACGAGAACCCCCGCACGACGTTCGTGGCCAACTTCCTGGGCCAGTCGAACCTGATCGCCGGCGCGGTCGTGGGCAACGACTCCCTCGGTGGCCAGCCGGTGGTGAAGGTCGACATGGAGGGCACGTCGGTCTCCATCCCGCGCGAGCGAGCCCACACGACCGGCGGCAAGGGCTGGATCGGCGTGCGGCCGGAGAAGGTGCTGGTCGCTCCCGCCGGCGAGCCGATCGACGCTCCGGGCAACCACTTCACCGGCGGCACGATCGTCGACACCAGCTTCATCGGTGTCTCCACCCAGTACGTCGTACGCACCGCGTGGGGCCAGGAGATCACGGCCTTCGAGCAGAACACCGGGGCCCGCGCCGTTCTTGCTCCGGGCACCGCCGTCGACTTCTCCTGGCGTCCGGAGTTCGCGTTCCTCCTCGACGCCAGTCAGGACGCCAGCGCCGGCATCGAGGAGGAGTGATGGCGCGGCTGACGGCGCAGCGCAAGCGGCTCCTGCCGTACTGGCTGATCCTGCCGGCCGGACTGTGGCTGGTGCTCTTCTTCCTGGTGCCGTTCTACTCGCTCGTCGCCAACAGCCTCTTCGACCCGACCGGATCGAGCCTGACCGGCTACCGGGTCACCTTCCACGTGCAGAACTTCGCGCACGTGCTGGCCAACTACGGACCCCACCTGTGGCGCGCGGTCTGGTGGGCGCTGGTGGCGACCGCGCTGTGCCTCGTGCTCGGCTACATCCTGGCCTACGCGATCGCCTTCAAGACCGGGCGCTGGAAGAACCTCATCCTCGTGCTCGTCGTGGCCCCGTTCTTCACCAGCTTCCTGATCCGCACCAACGCCTGGAAGCTGATCCTGGCCGACCAGGGCTGGTTGGTGCGGACGCTGCACCACATCCATCTGCTGAGCCCCGAGGGCCGCTTGCTGAACACCTCCTTCGCGGCGATCGCCGGGCTGACGTACAACTTCCTGCCGTTCGCGATCCTGCCGCTCTACACGAGCATCGAGAAGCTCGACCGTCGGCTCATCGAGGCCGCGAGCGATCTGTACGCCAGCCCGCCACGGGCCTTCCTCAGGGTCACCCTGCCGCTCACCCTGCCGGGCATCGTCGGCGCGACGCTGCTGACCTTCATCCCCGCCGTCGGCGACTACATCAATGCCCAACTCCTCGGCAGCCCGAACGACCGCGTCGTCGGACAGGACATCGAGAGCCTGTTCACGACCACCAACGACTATGCGTCGGCCGGCGCACTGTCGGTGATCCTGTTGGTCGTGATCCTCGCGATGACGCTGACCTACGTGCGCAAGGCCGGGACGGAGGAGCTGCTGTGAGCGCGCCGACGATGTCCTCGCTGGACCCGACGCCGCCGGTCACCCACGAGCGCAAGCCGCGCAGCCTGGTGATCGGAGCCGAGCTCGCCCGGGTGCTCAGCGTCCTGGCCGCGGTCGGGGCCGTCGCGGGCGGAATCGGCGCAGTTGTCTATCGCGTCCACCACCGCTTCACGTGGCTCAACATGTCGGGACCGATCTTCTTCCTGCTCGAGGTGGTCCTCGTGGCGGTGGTGATCGCGTCGTATCTGAGCGCTCGGGCGGTCGCTCGTACGCTCGCCGACGACACGGGCGCCCGCGACCAGCTGGTCGGAATGGGCGCCGTCGCCGCAGTGGTGGCGCTGATCTCGGGCGTCGTGCTCCTCGGTCGGGGACACGGCCTCGCCGGCGCCATCGCCCTGGTGTGGTGCGCCGCGAGCATCGCCTCCCTGGCCCTGCTCTCCAGCCCGGCCTCGAGTCGCTGGCTCGAGGGACGGCTGCCCCTGCTGAACGTGGTCGGCTGGATCCGATCCAACATGGTCGCGTTCCTCGGGCTGCTGGTGATGGCGTTCCTCTACATCCCCAACGTGGTCGTCGCGGCGATGAGCTTCAACTCCGAGAACACCAAGCGCACGGTCTACCAGTGGTACGGCTTCACCACGTCGAACTGGACCCACGTCTGTGCCCCGCAGGGGATGTGCTCGGCCGTCGGCGTCAGCCTCTGGATCGGCCTGGTCGCGACGGTGCTCGCGACCGCGATCGGCACGCTCGCCGCCTTCGGACTCGTGCGGCACCGGTTCGCCGGGCGCAGTTCCTCGAACATCGTCGTCTTCCTGCCGATGGCCACCCCCGAGATCGTGATGGGCTCCTCGCTGTTGGCCTTCTTCGTCGCACTCCACCAGGGCGGCCACCTCGGTGCGGTGACCATCATCATCGCGCACGTGATGTTCTGCCTGTCCTATGTCGTGATGACGGTCAAGGCACGGCTTGCCGGAATGGACCGGGACCTGGAGCAGGCCGCGATGGATCTCTACGCGACCCCCTCCCAGACGTTCTGGAAGGTGACCTTCCCGCTGGTCTTCCCCGGCATCCTCGCGGCGGCGCTGCTCGCCTTCTCGCTCTCGTTCGACGACTACATCGTCACGAACCTCAACGCGGGCAACACGACGACCTTCCCGATGTACGTCTGGGGTGCGGCGCAGCGCGGCCTGCCGATGCAGGTCAACGTGATCGGCACCTTCATGTTCGTGCTGGCGGTCGTGATCGTCGTCACCGCCGACCTGGTGGGCCGGGGACGCGCACGCGGCCGCGCACGCTGACCCAGGTCGCGGACTCACTGCGGCACCGCCTCGACCACGAGGTTCGAGCGGTAGTGGAACCTACCGTCGGCGTAGTGCACCTCGTTGCCGCAGGTCACCAGCACCAGACGGCGGGCCATGCCCTGGTGGAAGAGCCTTCGGGGCACCTCGCGCTTCGGGGTGAGGAAGACCCGGCTGATCCGCCAGCGGGTGCGCGTGCCGTTCGCTGCCAGCGTGACCACCCTCTGCCCGGGCCGAGCCTGCCAGAGTCGGCGGAACGCGCCGGGACGGTCGCGGGTGTCGGAGACGTGGCCCACCAGCACCGTCGTACCGACGACGGCGTCGAGGCCGGCACCGTCGCGCCAGACGCCGGCGGTGCTGATGTCGCCGGGCGGGGTGAGCGTGGACCCGCGGAATCCGACTGCGTGCAGATCGGCGTGCAGTCCTGTCGACCGCAGCGCCACCGACCCGGACGCGGCATTGTGGGACGCGCGCGGACGAGCCCCTCCGGCCGGCACATGGGGGTGAGGCGGGACGAAGGGCTGCCGCGGGCCGACCACGACGGTCTCGGGCACGAGGCCGGGCCGGGTCCACGCGACGCCGGTCGAGACCGGTGACGCCTCGAGTCGCTCGCGGTAGGTGTAGCAGCCGCCGACGCGCAGGTGCCGTCGGCCGACCGTGATCGTCCCGTCGTGGCGGATCACGAAGGTGCCCTGGGCGACGAGGCGCGCATGCGTCCAGTCCCGCCGGAGGCAGTCGTGCCGTTTGCTCGGCGCGACCGGGCCGAGCAACTGCCACCCGCCGACGACCGGTCCCGCGTCGGGGCCGAGCCCGCTCACCGCGACCCGGTCGAGGACGAGGGCGCCGGCGGTCGCGGTACGGCGGCTGATGGTGGTGGCGAGCTGCGGCGTGCTGCGCACGAGGGTCGTCTCCTCAACCAGGCCCGGCGTCGTCCACGGCACCGGCCTGGTGGTGCGGTCCCCGTCGATGCGCTCGACGTAGGTGAAGCAGCCCACCCGCTCGACGCGGTGTGCCCCGACCACCTGGGTGCCGTCGCCGATCACGCGGAACGTGCCGGCGGCCGCGGTCGGGGCGGTCGACCAGTCCAAGCCACGACAGCCGGACGCGCCCGGAGACACGGGGCCGAGCAGGCGCCAGGCACCGGTCAGCGTGTGGCCCCCGGTCTCGGAGATGGTGACCCGGTCCTGCAGCGCGGAGCCGGGTCGTACCACCTGCGCGGAGGCCTGCGTGGCCAGCGTGGGCTGCCAGATCCGATCGTCGACCAGGTGCGCCACGAAGCCTGTCCCGTGGCGTAGTGCGCGCACGGTGGCGGCGCGGGGGATCCACCCGGCCGGCTCGGCGATGATGGTGACCAGGTACCTCTTCCGCCGGTCGTACCGCGCGGCGGTCGTGTACGACGCGACGCCGGCGCGCACGTCGCCGGCCGTGAAGGTGTGCCGGTCGAGCACCGGGCCGGTCAAGGTGCCGGCGTGGACGGCGACGGCCACGCCGATCATGCCTGCCGGGTCGGCGAGCTCGGCGGTCTTGACGATCCGCACTCGCACCGGCGGCACCGGGGGCTTGGGCACGACCGGAAGCGTCGCCGTCGCACGGATGCGAACGCGCGGTGCCGTGGTGGCGACTCGCTGGTTCTCGTCGCCGGCGTCGTACCGCCGGAAGCGGGCCGACGGCAGCCCGACGACCGTCTCGTCGACGCGCACCCGGCGGCCGGGGACCGGTCGGATGCTCAGGCTGCGGGCGGCCGCCGCGGTCGAGCCGTGCCAGTTGGCTCGTCCGTTGGTGAAGCGCGCGCCGCTGAGTCGGATCAGTACGCGACGCCCGGCGACCCAGTGGCCGCTGCCCGAGCGGACGCCGATGCCCGAGAGCCGGGCGA